>MDSY01150212.1_pt1 | contig 11533 bp, 11 predicted proteins | sample 811131 | NCBI WGS metagenome assembly MDSY01 (sample SAMN05326643, study PRJNA326480) | marine metagenome | isolation source: seawater | place: Atlantic Ocean: South West | collected 2010
GCGCCTGGCCGCCGCTGATTTGTTGCTCGATCTCTTCAAGCGCCGCGGCGGATTTGACGATGGCCAGGCGTGTTGAGGCCTGCTCCCCCACCATTCGACGATACTCGGACTCCTCGGGAAATGCCTACATCGGGAAGGTGTGCGCTGCTAAGGCGCCGCACACAACAGGCGCCGCACAGATAGACGCGAGCGGGCTTGCGGTGGCGCCGGCGCTACGAGCGTGCCCGCGAGCTGGCGGATGCGCAGCATGATCAGATGGGACACTTCAATCCCTCACCGTCGCTCGCGGTCCAGCGCGGGAAGGGGGGCAAGGGGAGGGCGAGGTGGTGATCGGGTCCGGCGCAAAAAAGACCCCCCACCTGTAGCTCCGTGAGCGTCTTGCTGTAGAGAGATTCGAGGATGGTCTTGGCCTCGGGTTGGACGTCGAGACCGACGATCCCCGTCGACGCCTTCGACGCCAGCGCGCGCGTCGCAAGCGAGCGACGCGCCACGGGCGCGGCGCGGAGGGCTGCCCGTAGCATGGCGCAGGGCAGCTCAGCAGGAGCCTTTTTCGATGATGAATTTTGACAGTTTAGGCTTTAGGAAGTCTGTACAAAACTTAAACTTTAAACTACAAATTCCGGAAATTGATATGTATGTACGTGTGTTACACATACGTATTCGTATTAAGTCTGGTATTGTCAACACATATGATGTACATGTAGGTTCCTACAGTAGATGGTATAAACATTGTATTCTTAATTCTAGATCTGTGGCAGTACTAGATTGTCATGCATGTGCCGCGTGGTAGATGTGAGCGCAGCTCAGACTTTCAGTGTGCCGGCGGACAGCTCCGGGTCGAACGGCTCTCGCGAGCCTTCACGATGATTCGTCCACGTCAAGCGGCGGCGGCGGCGGCGGCGGCGGGGATGGCGGCGGCGGCGGCGGGCTTTGCGTTCGCGGCGACGTGAGCTCGATCGGCGTCTTGATCTCCTCATTAATCCACGGATGCACCCGCAAATGTTCTGCGCTGCTCCGTAGGTTCGGCTCAGGCTGAAGCATCGCCTTGATGAATGCCTTCCCTTTGGCGGATACGGATGTGCTGAAGGGTGCATGGGACGCTTTGATGATCCGCATCCCCAGCTGCTCGAGGGTGCTCCCATGAAACGCCGGCCGAGCGTGGAGAACTTCGTACAGGAGCGCACCAAGCGCCCACAGGTCGACGGGCGGTCCGACGTACGGCTCCCGCCCATTAATTTCGGGCGCCATGTACGTGGGGGTACCGCAGATGGTGCGTAGCCGCCGGCTCCCACAGACCTTTGCGAACCCAAAGTCGCAGAGCTTGACTTGGTCGTGCTGGTGCGTCTTGAAGAGCACATTCTCGGGCTTCACGTCGCGGTGCACCACTCCATGCGCGTGGATGTGCCTCAGTGCGTCGGTGAGCTGCCGGGCGATGGCCACGGCCTGAGGCTCGGGCAATCCGACGCGCTGCGCCCGACACTCCTTGAGCCTACGGTGGAGAGACCCCCCAGCGCAGTATTCTAGCATCGCGTGCAGATACAAGCGCGACTCGCACACGTCGAGCAGGTTGGCTACTCCTTCGGCGCCGACTGGCGCCATCTGGAGCTTCTTGAGCGCGTCGATCTCTGAGCGCATCGCACTCGCAAAGTGGGGCAGTCGCGTGCACTTGCCCTTGGAATACGTCTTCACCGCAACCTCAACGCCCTGATCCGCGTGCCGCGCGCGCTGGACCATCGAGAAGGCTCCGGAAGCGATCGGGCCGAGCGTCACGTAGCCGTACTGACGCAAGGGGTCCGAAGCAAGGCACGATCCAGAGGCGAGTCGGGATATGGCGCCAAGGCTAGAACGGCGCGTCGCCACACCCGTACTCGTGGTGGACGCGCGTCGTGAGCAGTGAGCGGCAACTGCGACTGAGTGGCGGCGGCTTCTCGGCGTGGCGATAGAGTGCCTCGAAGCGGGGATTCGGCGACCGCTCAAGAGGAGAGTCTCGTGCGCGGCGAAAGGTGCTCTGGGCGTCAGCGGCGTGAGATGTTCGTCCGGCTTGAGCGACATGACGCGCGGCGTCAGCGAGGCGCGTGGCGTCAGCGAGGCAACGCGCGGCGTCAGCGATGCGCGTGGCGTCAGCGATGCGCGTGGCGTCAGCGATGGGCGCGGCGGAAGCGACATGCGCGGTTTGATCGATGCGACACGCGGCGTCAGCGAGGCGCGTGGCGTCAGCGAGGCGCGCGGCGGCGGCGACATGCGCGGCGGCAGCGACACGCGCGGTTTGAGCGATGTGACACGCGGCGTTAGCGATGCGCGCGGCGTTAGCGATGCGCGCGGCTTTGGCGGTACGATTGGCGTCGGCGGTGCGCGCGGCGTCAGTGATGTGCGATGCTTGAGCGATGCGACGCGCGGCGCCAGCGATGCGCGCGGCGTCGGCGGTCCGCGTGGCGTCAGCGATTCGCGCGGCTTCAGCGATGCGCGCGTCGATGCGCGCGGCCTTGGAGGCGCGGCAGCCTCCTCAGGCGGCGGAGCCGGCAGAGGCGGGTCGCACTTGGAGGTACGCCGGGAACTCGCTCGAGTCGAGCGGACACCGCTACTTCCGCTGCTGTCCTCTCCAGAGTTGACTCCTGCGATGCTAAGCCGAGCGAGAGGCAGCCGCGGCACATGGACTGCGACGCGCGCATCGCGCGTGTCGCAAGCGTCCATGCGCTGGGCAGTAGCCAGCCGGCGGACAGCGCACCGCGGGCCGTTGGGGAGCGCGTCGCACCGAACACACAGCGTGTCGGTTTGAGCGCTCTTCACGAATTCGGTACCTACCTACCTCTATTCAAATCATCTTTTTGGAGTTATCTCTCCGAGCCACGAATGTATCACATGATCAGAAAGCGGAAGTTCGCGGAAGATGCTCTTCACGGTCTTCAGCCTTGCCTCCGCCCTCGCGTGGTCGCCGGTGTCTCCGCTAACGCCAGGTGCGTGCCGTGCTGCACCACGGTGCCAACCGCTCCGCGCCGCCGAGGAGCCCTTCCGCTCCGACGAACTTTTTGACTACTTCCGACGGAAGAAAGAGGTTAGCGTCTCTCTGGAGAAGCCTCTGGGCGCTGTGCTCAAGGAGGCTGGCGCTGCAGGCGGCGTGTGCGTGGAGGAGCTACTGGAGGAGGGATCTGCATCGACCACTGGTGCGCTCAAGAAGAACGACCGCCTGCTGCGTGTCGCCGATGCAGACGTATCGTCATCGAGCTTGGATGACGTCATGGCGATCCTCGTCGATGCGAGCTCGCCGGTTGAGATCGATCTGGAGCGGAATGTGATCGTCAAGGTGGTACGTAAGGCACCGGTGCTCACCTATGACGGCCAGACCCTCGAGATGCAGAAGGGATCCATCATGAGAACCGCCGTCGTTAAGAATGGGCTCGAGCTATACAGCGGGATGGCAAAGCTCACCAACTGCGGCGGCACGGGCTCTTGCTCGACCTGTTGGGTGGACGTCAAGGAGGGCGCTGAGAATCTCTCACCGCGCACCGCTGTCGAGGAGAAGAAGGGAGCCAAGCGACCCCCGACTTACCGCATGGCATGCCAGGTGCTCGTGAACGGTGACGTGACCGTTGAGACTCCGCCAAAAAAGTAGTTGTGCAGACTAGATACATCTTAGTCGATTCGCTTAAAGGCTGCCGCAGCGCGCAGATTTTACGTTTAGGTGTTAGGTTACGTTTAGTATATCCAATAGATTGATTCATCTCGAAAGTGTCGAATTCAACGTAGTACTAGTACGAGCTCGCGGCCACCCAGCGCCTGAGATTCAACATGTCAATGTCTCGAGAGCGAGACCGAGAGAGGAGATATGCGACACAGTGCATAATATACATTGGTGGATGCACCGCACGGCGTGCATCTAGAAAATAGCTTCCATAGAATCATCTCGCCGGGCTCTTGGCCCCCGAGTCCGCCGTTTCGACACCGCTCGCTGTAGCTCCATTGACGAGGCGGCTAAAATGCCCCTTCCCTCCCACGTGATCAACCAGTCCCATCTCAACAGCTTCCGTCGCGGAGTAGTAGTGGTCGCCGTCGAGGAGCGTCTCGATCTCAGCGAGAGGGCGCCCCGTGCGCTCGGCCAAGATGAGCGCAAGTCGCAGCCGACTCTTCTCCGTCTCCGCCGCAGAAATCGAAAGCTCCTTTGCATTCTTCGAGGAGCCGCCACGAGAGCGTGTGGGCTGGTGGACCATCACGCGGCTGTTGGGGAGGGCGCATCGGCGTCCGGGCGCGCCGGCGGCGAGGAGGATCGCCGCGATCGAATCGCAGTGCCCGAGGCACGTGGTCGCAACAGGAGATTCCAGAGATTGCATCACGTCGTGGATGGCGAGGCCGGCATAGACTTTGCCGCCGCCGCTCGAGATCTGCAGGTGGATGGGCTGGCCCGGCGCCTCGTGCTCGAGGTGGAGGAGCTGAGCGATGATGGCTTGGGATGACTTGTCGTCCACGTGCCCCGTGAGGAAGACGACGCGGTGCTTGGACGCCAGAGAGGTTGTTATTTCGGAGATGGACTTTGGAAACGACGCGCTTGCGCTCGGCTTGCCAGGCCGTTTCTCATCTCTCGGGACGCCCTCCTTTTGCTCGGGCTGCATGAACGCCGGCGAGGAGGAGCTGGCCACCGAGAGCGCGCCCCCACCTGCCAGTGCGAGAGCCGCGCGACGCGAGAAAAGGCGGGCGGCCATCCACAATCCCAACTCGGAGCAGGTCTGGCTCGCCGCCGTCAAGCTCGAGTCGAACAATAACGAGCCCGATCGTGCGCTCTCAAGGCGCGCGACAAAATAATAAAAAGTCGCGAAATTCGAAATGGAAAAGGTAGTAGTAGGTCAATATACCGCGGAATCATGCGCTGCGCGATGATTCTTCTTGTCGGCCTCCCGTCGCTGGCGCTGGCACTGCGTGCGTCGCCTGCGCTGAGCATGGCGTGTGAGCTGGCAGCATTTCGCCCGCGCGAGCTCCGGATGACCGCGAACTGGCAGACGACCTCCTCTGGGCTCCGCTTCCGCGACGCTGTCGTCGGCAGTGGCCAGCTCCCCGAGCCTGGCAAGCGCGTGGCGCTGCAGTACACTGCTCGGGTGGCGAGCACGGGCGAGATGTACGAGACGACCGAGGGTGAGGGCGAGGCAGGCGAGCCCTTCGTCTTCAAGTTTGGCGCCAAACGTGTCATCAGTGGCTGGGAAGAGGGAGTGGGCACTATGCGCGTCGGCGGCCGGCGCACGCTCGCCATTCCCTCTTCGCTTGCCTACGGCCGGCTGGGGTACATTAGCAGCCGGAGCACGCGCGTACCGCCCGATGCCGACATCGAGATCGAGTGCGAACTCGTCGATATCTACCCTGGGGTTGACTGGAGCTGGACGAAGCAAGTGTTCACGCTTCAGAATGCAGGCCCCTGGCTGATTCTCCTCGTCATCACTGTCTTCCAAGGACTCGCTGCGCTGCCGCGTGAGGATCTGCCGCCGCAGCTCGCGGAACTCATCCCGACGGTACTCGGTAGCCAGTATCGCGCACCGTGAAGCGGATCCGCTGGCAGTACAATAGTCACTATTTGGATGTTAACTATCACTATGTCTTCATCGAACACGTGCGCGCGCCTTGGTAGTGAATTAGATAGAATACATATTGGAATCAACAAATTACGATAGGATATCGATATGCAATTGAGTATCACGCTAAAATTTACTCGATCAGAAATTTATTGAAGTTCAAGTTGGACGTGATATCGGATATCTGATATCGGATATGATCATCAATCTAAGAATACGCCGTTATGGAGTGGGTACGCAGCACAGCGAGATCCAGATCACCGCCAATGCGTTCGGCACATAATGCCAGATTGAATGCCAGATTAGAAAACCGCGCATCCGCCCAGAGATCCTGCAGCCGGGGAGCAGTCGCGGGGGGTTAGGCATTGTTAATCATGACACAGAAAGGTATTGGCACGTTTGAGATGTGATCGAGAGTTTGATTGCTCGAATTGATTCTTTCAGTGGGGGGTGCTTAGTGCGATGCTTAGTGAGGCGCACATTGGGGTGCTTGGAGGGGTGCTTGCTTGGGGATTGAGTTGGGCGCTTCAGTGGGGGCTCTTTTTTTTTGTTCTCACTCGAGCGTCTTCGAGGTTGGGTAGGCGACAGCACAGGTAAGCACGAGCGCTGCGCTCACAACACTCGCGCTCTCGGCATTGGCGGCGGCTGGCCATGTAGCAGCTGCGCTCACGGTGGCGATCATATTGATCCATGCGAGCATCCGATCGGCGCTCAGCCAGAAGCTGCGCGGGAGGTGCGACGGGAGGGGCGCGGGGGTGCCAAGTGTACAGATCGCATCGTTCACATAAGAGAAGAAGCCCTGTGCGATGAGGAGGCTGCCGAAGAGCGCGCCGCCCATGATTGGGGTGGAGTGGAAACCCGGCGGCATCGAGGGCATGCAAGAGAGATACCAGAGTCCGGTGAGAGAGTAGCTCCAGCAGGACCAGGCGTAAGCGCGCGACAGATGAGGGGAGGTGTACGCGAGCTTTTGCCTGACGGGAGATCAGGTTGGAAGTCAGACGGGAGACCGGGCGGGAGACTAGGCGGGAGATCAGGCAGGAGATCAGACGCGAGATCTGACGTGAGATCTGACGCGAGATCAGACCGCCTCAAGTGCGCTGTGAAGAGTGGCCTCTCGTCACAAAAAGATCCGCAGCTGCTGCAGCAACGCCCTGGAATAAGTTGAGGTTTGGCGGCTGCTGCTCGTAGCTGATGCGCGCACAGGCCGCGCTGACGCTCCTCCATGGTGGCGATACGCAACATCAGGGCAGCGCGCTGGGCTCCTCGAGGAGGATGTGGCGGCCGCAATTTCGGCGGCAGAAGCTTTTTATTACATACTCCGTAGGAACCTAAGTGCTCGAGTCGCGAGTTGTACTCCATCGTGGCCAAATGCTAGATCTCTGCGCGGTCGTAACGGCGGCGCTGCTGCTGGGGCCGCCGCGGCCGCAGCAACGTGCAGCTCGAGCGCCAGCGCTGTGCCTCTTGCTACCGCCGCGGCAACACCAGTGTGACCTGCGCGCCGGCCTAGCGCCTCGGCTGGGCATGCCTGAGGACGAAACGCTCGCAGCGATACCGTGTGGACTGCCTGAGCTGTTAGAGCTCTGGTCACGCGCGTCGAACGCATCTCATCCGCCCGCGATCAGCACGTTTGCCTCGCAGCGCCTCGGCGCGCCCACGCCGCTTGTCCGCCTCCTCCTCTGCCGCCATGGCGGGAAGATCAGCGCGCGCGAGCGCGAGGCTGCGGCGCTAGACGAGGCGCTGCTCGACGCTGTGGCTGCCCACCGCCGCCGGGCCATCGGCGGCGACGGCGTCTCAACGCAGAGCGGCGTCTCGCTCGCAGATCTCGGCACCGAGCTCGGCCAGAGCCCCGTCTGGGTCTCTCGCCACCTGCGCGCGCTCTTACCAGCGGAGCGCGTGCCTATCAGGCGACGAGGGCGGCCAGCAAAGCATCAGCAAGAAGTACCCCCCGTCGACGAGCAGCTGCGCACAGAAGTAGTCGACACATTCAAAGAGTCAGGTTGGAGCCTTCCCGCGGCGATCGGCGCTGCGGGCGGCCAGCGCCGGTTGGCCGTTCGTATCTTGAAGGATGCGGAGTTGCAGCACAAGGCATTGATCCGGCGTTCTCGGCGGAACACGGCGGGGAAGCTCTTCCCCTCTGGGCAGTCGAGACTCATCCCCGAGCAGACGCTCTTTGCAGCGCTGCGCGCAGCGGCGGGCGGTGAGCAAGTGCTCTCTATCGCATCGTATCGAAAGTTCCGCGAAGCTTCGGGTGGCGCCAAGTGGCCGGCGTCGCAGACGTTTCTGGCGCGCTACGGGAGCTGGGCCAAGGCGTGCACCGCCGCCGGCCTCAACTCGGGACGCCGATGGAAGCGCAGCAACTTTGGAGCGCGCTCCTTTGCCGATAGCCAGCTCTACGGATATCTCGGCGAGTATCTGTCGAACGCGGAGGAGCGCCGCGAGCGCGCCACGATGCGTGGCTACGAGTTGTGGTCGGAGGCGCAACCAGGTGTGGTGGCACGGCCGCACGCGCAGACCATACGCAAGCGCTTGCTCTGCAATACAACGTGGGCCGAGCTTGTAGAAGCCGAGCGAAATAAGAGAGACGAGTCTCAGCGAGCAGCCGCTAAGAGATGATGAGTAGTTAATGATGAGTCTTGGGCTTGGCAGCTTGACTGTTGTGAGTATCTGGCAGGCTTGGAGTCTGTTCAACTTTGCAAACAATTTCGACATCCCAATGACAATCCGATTCTGATCATATGTTACATATAAGAAGATACATTTATTATATGTGTATGTATAACATCACTTTAGTACAGCTACTAGCTAGCAAATTGGTAATACAAATACTAATATAAATATAAATATTAGTACATAATATTTACATATTTAATTATATCATATTACAATAACAATATACAATTCAACGACGAAAATTTCTAATTTGCCGCACACATTATTCGCGACGATCTGCTATATAGGAATTCCTATTATAATATAATTAATATATGTACAGTAATATAAATATTAATATAAATATTTAATTAAATATATAGCAATAATTAAAATGATGTTCATGTTAGTACTAATGAGCTTCGGCTTGATGCTCATGCTGAATGCTGTATTTACTATAATAATAATATGTTATATATGCGGATTATCGCATTATATCTATACGTATATGCTATTATATATAATATATTAAATATATGCTATAATGTTAATACTACTACTGACGAACCATATTGATATTATATGTACCATTATTGGTTGTCATGTAGCCTTGATACATGATAGATAATGAGCTCGGTAAGACTCTTATAGTCTGACTACTATTGGTGCAATTTGATGGCACGCTCGTGCTTTGTATGCGTGGTAATCTCAGCTAAGGCCCACCCCCACATACGAAGGTTGAGGGCGCTCGGCTTCATCATCGCATGCGAATGCATGGAGAGCTATTGGGACAGCAGAAGTGTCCTCGCTCTAGACATGCGCATGCGCACCCACACGTGCAAAGTCACTCACTGATCTCGCGGCGATCCACGGGACAAGCCCCACCGACTCCCGGTTGGAGGAAACGAGGGGGGGGGGGTTCTCATCCCATATGAAGTGGACCGCCTATGAAGATCAGCTAAAGTACGAGATGCCTCCCTTGCCGCGCGCGGCGTCGGGTGTGCGCGCATAGTACTTGTGCGCGAGCGACGGGTGCTCGTCGAAGGGCGCGCGGAAGAGCTCGAGCTGCTCCCTCACGATAGAATAGTCGCCCTGCTCGGCGGCTTCATACGCCTGCGCGAGCATCCATTCCCGCGGCACGTACTTGGGCGACGTATTGCGCATATCGGCCGCGCGCTCGGCCGCGTCGCGCGCCTCTACTGCGAGCCTCGTCGCGTACCGCCTCAGCCACTCGCGCCACTCTGCCGAACGCTCCTCGATGAGCTTGGGCTCATAGAAGGAGGGTGAGAGCGATGCGAGCAGTTGGGCGCTCGCCGCTCCGTCCGCGCCTGCCGCTCCGTCCGCGCCCGCCGCGCCCTCGACGGTCTCGCTAGCGGCGGCAGCGAGGGTCTCGGGCTCGAGCGCGGCGAGCTCGCGGAAGAAGATTGTGTAATCGACCGCCGAGTTGGCGAGCAGCGCCATGAGACCGGTGGCCTTCTCTGCTTCGCCCCAGAGCTCCGAATCTGCTTCCTCGTCCCAAGTGACAAGACCAAGCTTGGCCCGTTTCATCTCTGAGAGCTCCTGGCGGCGCATCTCGGGGTAATCTTCGCTCACAATCCGCTGTAGCTCCTGGAGCGTCTCGTTGGCGCTCGTCGCACCCCCTCCGTCGATGAGCGGGAGCACCGCCCTCGCGAGCGTCATCAAGTTGACTTGCGCTGCGAGCGGCTGCCGTTCAAAGCCAAACTTTCTCTCCATATCTGAAGTGAAGGGGGACCAGAGGGGTTCATACTGCTCCATGAATCCAAACGGTCCATAATCCATCGTCCGACCAGACAGCAGCATGTTGTCCGAGTTCATATTCCCTTGGACATACCCTACACGCAGCCAGCCGACAGTCATCGCCGCCTGTCGCCTCGCAAACCCTCGGACCATGGCGAGGACCTGCGCCGAGAAGGGTGCGGTCGGGTCGACCTCGTGCACAAACTCTCGCTCAAGCGCGTGCTCCACCAGCTGCCTGAGCATCAGTAACGCCTCAGCCGGCGCCGGCATCCCCTCGCCCGCCTCGTTGACGGCACGTCTCGAGTGGAGCTCCAGATGGCCGACGCGTAGGAACGAGGGTGCCGCACGGCATGTGATCGCACAGCGCTCGGTGATCATCGTGTCTGGCGGGTGGTCGCGGCCCCTGTCGTCCGGCGCGTACCACATCCGTCGCACTCGCTCCGTCGTCGACGCCATGAGGGAGAGCGCACGCGTGGTGGGCACTCGCATGTGATGCATCGCCTCTGAGGCTAAGAACTCACGAACCGACGAGCGGAGGACGGCACGCCCATCACCGCCGCGAGAGAAGGGGGTCGTACCAGCGCCCTTGAGCTGCAGCTCCCAGCGCGATGCCCCGTCGCCCCCCTCCATACCCAGCCCAGGCACCTCGAAGAGCGAGAGAGCACGGCCGTCACCGTATCCGCACCCTCTGCCAAAAGGGTCGGGTGCCCAGATGGGGTGGCCAAAGACGGAGACGGCGTAGGGCGTCGCCCACGGCGCCTGAGGTGTCGTCGACTCATTCGCTCCGACGCCCCTCTCCACCGTTCGGAGCAGCGGCTCTACATCGCCAGAGAAGAGACGCACAAAGTCAGCCGTCTCAAACTCGGCGGGATCGAGTCCAATCTCGGCGGCGAGATTGTGTGAGGCGGCGACGAAGACGGGGTCGGGGAGCGCCGTTGGGCGCACCTCAACGTAGTGCCCAAAGCTCTCCCTGCTCTGCTGGTTTGGGAACTCAGACTCCGAGCGCGGGTCACGTGAAAGCCGCCGCTTGAGGCTGTTGTCGATGCGGCCGAGCAAGTCAGCGAGTGAGGAGCTGGAGGAGCCGGCAGAGGACATGCGTGCGGCGGTGAGACGCGAGTGCGCCGCACGTCTCGCACGCACCACCGCCAAGCGTTGCGAGGCTGATCGGAAGCCCAAGGTTGGAGCCGGGCAGGCGAGCAGCAGTTGCAGCGCGGCAGCGGCAAATCGGGGTTGGTTGAAGCGCTGCGTGGCGACTACCTGCGAGCGGATGGCACGGCAGGTGATGTGCGCAGACGTGGCGCAAAAGGCACGCGGTAGAGAGGCCGTGCTCATACCTGTGGTGTTGCTCAAAGAGAGAGTCCTCAAAGATCCTTTTCGCGCACAAAGCTTTCTTAGAAACGAAACCCATCACAGGAGCGTGGCGATCTTCGCTTCCAACTTAACTTTTACGTACCTTCAACCTTCACCTTGGGTACATGTTTTTCTATTTCCCGAAACGGCAGTCTTCGCGTTGCTTACGATGCTCGGGCGTGCGCTGTGGGTGGGACTCGCCCCACCCCTTGAGCCCCCCCCCA
>MDSY01016491.1_pt1 | contig 11532 bp, 7 predicted proteins | sample 811131 | NCBI WGS metagenome assembly MDSY01 (sample SAMN05326643, study PRJNA326480) | marine metagenome | isolation source: seawater | place: Atlantic Ocean: South West | collected 2010
CTTTAAAATAGTTTGTTAAAAAATGTTCCATTTCTGATGATAAATCATCATTATAATCACAATTAAACTGATTTTCTTTAAGTAATGTTATACTATCGTAATGTGTTATTTTATGAAACTTGCAACTTTTTAAATTATCAATTCTATTTACAATACCTTTAGATACAAATTTGTTAAGTTCAAACAAATCATCTTTATTATTTTGTAATAAATAATTAGCAATAAACTTAATATATCTTTCAGAAATATCCATTAGATAATCCAGATCTATAAAACAGTTTTCAATTTCTAAATGTGTAAATTCAGATAAATGTTTATTAGTACTACTATGTTCACTTCTAAAACTTTTGTTTGTTGTATAAACTGGTCCTAATCCACATGATAATGCTTCTAAATTTAGTTGACTACTTACAGTTAGAAATGTAGGTTTATTAAAATGATCTTTTTTCCAAATATACTCGCCTTTTTTATCAAATTTTAAATTTTTTAATTTACTAATATCTTTTTCAGTTACTTGAAAAACACCCGCACCTCCTTCGCATTCATTTGTTGTAATAATATTAGGATCTAAATGTAAATATCCTTCACTTCTATAAAAATCATGAGTTGCATGAGTAATTGCAGATTTAATTCGAAAAACACATCCAAATGCTCCTGTGCGACATCTAAGATGTTGGTAATTTCTAATAGTTTCAAGATTCATCCTAGTTTTTGCAAAAGGATATGTTTCATCAACGGATCCATTAATAATTAATTTAGATAATTGCATTTCAATATCTTGTCCCTTAGCAGGAGACTTTACCATTATTCCTATAACTTTTAAACAATACCCAGTTAATAGATTTTGTAATAAATTATTTAATTTACTATCCACACTATCTAAATCACAAATAACTTGTAAACACTTACTAGTAGAACCATCATTTATTGACATAAAACACATATTTTTTTGTTTACGAACTGTTCTAAGCCATCCATTTATTTCAATATTTTTATTATAATATTGAAGATGATCTCTTAATAATTCTTTAATATTCATTATATATATATAAATTAATGTAATCAATTTTTTTAATATTATAGAAAAAATGATATTTAAATGATTATTATTAATATTATTAATGTTCTTAATTGATCAATATAAAAATTTGATTAATAATTCGGAATCAAATGAAGAAATATTAAACAATGTTTATAACAGTACAAATGATAAATTATTAAAATTAGAAAAAATTAAAAAGAAAAAGACTTTAAAAAAAAAGATTGATATACTTAAAAAAGATAAAGTTAATATATCACATATGATTTTCTATGGTAAGAAAGGTAATTCAAAAGAAATTATAGTTAATAAATTATTAGAAAAAATATATGGTAAGAATGATATAAAGTTAGATTTAGTTGAATATGAAATAAACGGATATGGTAATGTAAAAACACGAGTTAATATAAAACAAAGTAAATATCATATTGTTATAGAACCAAATAATAATGGTTTTGATAAATATTTAATTCAAGAAGTAGTTAAAAGATATTCTAATACAGAAGTTTTAAATATAACAAGAAAAAGTAAACCTTTTAAATTTGTAGTAATAAATAAAATTGATAAATTATCAGAGTATGCTCAAGCATCATTAAGAAGAACTATTGAATTAGTATCTGATAAATGTAAATTTATTTTCATTTGCGATCAATTATCAAGAATAATTGAACCACTTAGAAGCAGATGTATCCTTTTTAGAATTCCATTATTAACAGATAAGATGATATTTAAAGTTTTATTAGAAATAAGTATTGCAGAAAAAATTAATATTACTTCAAAACAGATCAGTAATATAATTAATACAAGTGATAATATGATTACTACTGCAATTTGGAATTTAGAGTTATTTAAAAATAATTATAATTATGATTATAATTGGAAAAATTTAATAAAGGAATTAGTTAATGAAATATTTAAGATAACAACACAAACTGACAATAAGTTTAATAATAATTTGCTAAAATTTATTAAATTTTCAAGAATTACATTTTATTTGTTATTTACTACTAATATAGAAATAACTGATATTTTTAGAAAATTAATGATTCAGTTATTAAATAAATGCCAAGACATTAATATAAAACTTAGAATATTAGATATTACGTCCATATTTGAAAAAAGAATTTCAACTGGAACAAGATATATTATTCATTTTGAAGCATATTTAATGAGAATTTTATATTTATTATTTAAATCTAAACATGGTAAGGATTATCATTATAGTTTAGATTGTTTAGAAATGTAAATTATTCACTTTATGAATCTATTCATAAAGTGAATATATTATGAGTTAATATTTTTACGAGCAAAAAAAAGTTTAGAAATAGAATAATATTAAAAATTATCTAATATTATTTATATGAATATAAATTTAGAAGAAAAGCTAGATATATTACATGACTTTGCTTATAATAATGAAGATACAGAATTAACAGAAAAAATTCATGGAAATATAAGCTTAGGTGATATTAAGTTTTCAAATAAAAGTAAATATATTGGCGAATTAAAAAAACAATCATTTAAAAATATATCATTAATTAACGTTCTACCGTTTTCAAATACAATTGTTTTAGGAAATAAAAATTTACCCTTAACTCTTTTTATAAATCCATATGAACATAAAAAAGATACTAAAGATAAAAAAAACCCTTTTAATTTAGACTCAGCATTATCTTATCTTTTAAGTCCACTAGTTATTAATAAAATAACGCCCAATTTATTATTACCATTAATTAACTTTGATATTAAATTAAATGATTTACCAATTCCTATTTTAACTATTCCTGCATTTACTAGTTTAAAAAAAAAAATTAAAAAAGATAAATACTCTGATATATTAAGTGTTCGCGTTCGTGAAAATTACTCAAATATGAAAAGTTTGCATACTTATTTAAAAAATGCTTCATCTAAAAAAAAAATAGAATTGCGACCAATAATTTTTCAAGCATTATATACATTAACTAAATTAGAAGATAATTATAAAGGTTTTAGACATAATCAATTAGATTGTCATAGTATTTTTATTTCAAAAATAAATAATGTTAAAAAGTATTCACATAATGACGTTAACTATTATTTAGGATTTAATAATAATTTTATTAAAATAGGAAATTTTACTGCTAGTTATATTCCTAAAATGTTTAAATCTAAATTAGTCGAAGATAAAAAATTTAAATATATGAAAAATAGTGGGTTTGATATTCATTACTTTCTAAATAGCCTAGTTTATCGTGATGTTAATTTAAATCATGTATCCGATAAAAAAGAGGTATTAGATTTTATTAATAGAATAATTCCAAAAAAAAATAGAGGTAATACTAAAAATAAATATTATATGAATTCTTCAGTTAAAATACCTTCACTTGATAAAATTTTAAAAGATGATTATTTCAAAGAATATACAATTATGCCTAAAGAAAAAATAGATGTTTCAATGTCAATAAAACAGGAAAAAAAACTAAAACAAATGATTGGATTACAAAGTTCAGAACAATCTCCAATAAATCAATCTAATTCAGAATCGAATGATAGTAATGCAACTACTGAAGAGGATATGGTTGGAGGATATATAGAACATAATAAAAGACCTATTAAAAATAATCCGAATATTTCTAATGATAAAAGACAAACTTTTAAAAGAAGAATGGAAGAAAAACCTAGAAAACCACGAGAACCTGCTGTATTAGTCGAACAAAAAATTTATAATCCATTACCACCTCCGAAACCTGTTAGACCACCTCCTGTATTACCATTTGTTCCTATAGGTAATACTGGTGGTCCATTAGTTAACTATCCATATCCATATAATAATGTTGTAAATAAAGTCCCTATACAGAAAATATATAATATAACTATTGGTGATCCTTCTGTTAGTGGAAATTATATTGGAGAATTTTTTGAAGATATGATTCCATCTTCACCATATCCATTAAATTCATTAAGTTTAACTGATCGTATTAAATTAAGAGGATTTGTTAGAAATTTACTAATTGAAAAAATGGATGGAGAAGAAGGAAGTATTGTAGGGGGGGGAAAATCATTAAGAAAGCATTTTAAATGGGGTCCATTTAACCCATATAGTTTAGCCAAATCACCATATAATGATATAGCAAGTAATTTCTGTCTTTACAGTGTATTTTATCCTTTTAGATATGATCATGAGAAAAAAGTATTTAATGTTGCAAAAGATGCGACTAGTTTTAATATTAGAACATATAATTTATCAGTTGGAAGTTTGTATCATGATAAATTAACTGAAGAAATGAAATTAAATAATTTTAATGTTTTTAGAGAATTAACTTATTATAAATATATTTTGAGTGAAATTATTAATAAAAAAGTGTCGCCTAATTTTGTTAATATGATTATGTATAAAGTTGATAAAGAAACTAAAATTAAATATGATAAATTAATAGATGTTAAATTAAGACATTTGCCTCAAGCTCTTAGGGATTTGGCTTATAAACCATTAGATATATTATCATCTTATGATGAACAAGTTAAAAATGCAAAAGAATTTTTAACTAAAATGGATGCTTATTTACGTAATAATAAAAAATCAATGGATATTGCAGTAGACCTTAAAAGGAGAAAAATGATGGACGAATTAAATAAAAGTGATAAGATAGATGGTTTAAATGCAGAAACAGATCACTATGTATTACAAAAATATATTGCAGATATTTTTGATGATCCAGAACAACGTGTTGAAGCTGAAAAAATATTACATCTTGCGGGTTTAAGCAAAGATGATATTGATTTAGATTACTCCAACATCGACGGTAGTACTGATGATATTCAAACTAGAAGACAAATAAGAAAAAGGAAATTAAAAGAATTAACAAAAATGTTATATATATTTGGAATAAGTGAAAAAAGTCTTAAATTAACTGAACAATCTAAACGTTCTTTAGTAGTAATGACAGAAGGACCTACACATAATATTTTAAGATGGTCTTGTCCAATTTACAATCAAAACGGAGCCCAACATACTATGATTGGAACTGGATATCATTCAGAGGAAGCATGGAATAGTGTATATTTTCAAATTATACATTCATTACTTGTACTTGTTAAACATGGTATTTTGTTTAAAGAACTAAGTTTAGACAAGAATATATTTATTAAAGATATTTTTCATAGTGCTTCTAATATTGGTCATTGGAAATATAATATAGGGAATCATTCTTTTTATGTACCAAATCATGGTTATGTAGTTATGTTTGATTCAAGTTATTCTGATGAAATTGATATTATGAATATGAATAATACGTTAGATAGAGCAACTATATCTAACTTTAATAAAACACGACATTATAAAATAAATAGTAAAAAATTATTTGAATTATCAAATAGTAAAGAATTTATAAATGATGACACTTTTGATGATAACATGCTTGCTGAAGTATTTAAAAAAAGTATCACTACAATGCTTTCAAATGATACATTGAGACAACGAATAGAAGAAATGCAGGGGATTATGCCAGTTAAAAATATTCTTAATAAATTAAAGAAAATTTCAGAGGATATTGAAAAGTCGTCCAATACACTAGATGAATTAGAAAAAACTTTAGAAAAAATTCTTGTTACACATTTTTCAAATTATTTACATTCTCGTTTAGGAACATCATTAAGTAAAAATGAGATGAATAATCTTTCTTTACTCCCTATCAGAAACTTTAAACAGGGTAGTTTAGTAATTTATCAAGAAAGATATGGTGAATATAAATGGGCAATATATGTTGGAAAAAAAGATAAATATAAACATACACTTATTAAAAATAATAAAGGAGAAAATGTAGATGTATTTTTGGCTAGTTTAAGAAGTTATCCTGAAAATATGACAATTGATCATAGTTTTAAACAAGGGTATAAATATGAAGAGGATGATTTATTAGATACATATACTATTTAAATACAATAAAAATAATGTTTAAAAAATAATATTATTTTTTTCTTATATTAATTAATATGAAAAAAAAATTTGATATGATACAGATGCCTCAAGCTTACTTTAGTGGAAATATAAATGCTGAAAAAAATAGAAAACAATTAATAAAAAATATGTTTCGACAACCTGAGTGTGATATTGATAGACTAACTGATGTTTTTTTTTCTTTTGAAAATATAGAAATGATAAATAAACAATTAATATTAAAAGTATATAAAAAAAGTGGTAACCGTTATAAAATTCCCTTTCAAAAAAGAGATGATTTAATAGTTGTAATGAGATTTATATATGATAAAGATGCAAGGCATTTGCCATTTAAAATAAAAGAACAAATTAGACAATTAAATTGTTCTGTTATAAAAGAAATATTACCAAATATATTTACTCAAATTGAGCAAAATATAACTTATTTAGAAAATTTAGGAAAACCAATTAACCCATTACCACTTCCAATTAATGTTAATAAATTAAATAAAACATTACCATCGATATCTTCAATATATCATAATTAATAACTAATTAAAATAATTATTTATTAATTTATCTATTCATTTTGTGAATCTATTTATACACTGTATTCGCCTTTGGATACATCCTTAATTAATTCGTAAATAAAGACAGTACCTTGTTTTTCAACACGGGTGTCATATGCATCGTCACTTGTAATATTAACAAACGGATATCTCACTCCATTCTTTTCTGTTGGTCCATAAGGATCATATAACATTGAAACACCTCCTTTTCTTTTTCCAGCATCTTTTCTTCTTAAAACAGTAAACGATCCGATAACTAAATTACCAGCACCAAGAGTATCATTTGTTTTAGCACAAACAACAGATCTTAAAGTATAAACATCCTCTCGGATTCTGATTAGAGGATCGGGAATGACTCTACGTTTGTTAACTTTTTCAAATCCTGCAATAGGTGTAGGTAATTTGTTTAAGCTGAATGGCTGATAGTTGTTTAGGTTAACAACATTTGAACGTCTGTCAACATAAAACATCAGGACATCGCGGGAGTAAATAATGCTGGTATTTCTGTGTTCTAATTTTCCATCAGAATTAACAAATAATTGTGAATTATTTTTAGCTTCTTCTAACTTGATCGGAGCATCATCATCCATAATAAGAGGTAATTTAAGGTTAATCATAGGAACACTTGTAACAGTTGGTTTAATGTTCATAGAATAAGGATTCGTGTTGAAACTATGGTTAAGATGAGGCATTGTAGCAACAACAGTTGGTCTAAAAGAGAAAGCACTAATAAGACGTTTGAGTACAGTACCGTCGTGACGACCGTAGATTAAGTCAGGGTTATCATTTTTATTTTGTTTGCATAAATCAACTGCAGATACAAATTCATTTAATGAATTATTGTAGTATTGTCCATTTCTTAAGTTTAAAACAGAGTTCCATAATTGGTTTTGTAAATTACATCTGTTAAGTAAATCCATAACAGGTGATCTGTTAGAGCACACAATATCATTTGGATCAGTGATTAAATTGTAAAATAATTCATAGTCAGGTAATGATTGAATTTTTTGTTTGTTATATCTGGTTTTAACCAAATTAGCAAGATTGGCCATTAAGAAGTGTTGTTCAACTAATCTAAATTTAGGAGCAAAAAGAGCAACAACAACAGGATGAACATGTTCACCTAAACGGTGACCGTGTTCTGGTTTGTAAGTACCTTGAAGTGTTTCACTAGATAAATCTTGATATTGTATTGATTGTAATACAACTTGTGCATGTAAAGGTCTACTTGATGATGCTAATTTGAGAATTTCTTGTAAAGTACGAAATTCATTATCACTTACATTAAAACCTTTAGAAGAACCATCTGCAGTTAATCCTCCTAATACTTTTTGCATGTATGTTGCAGGAACGTAGACTTCTTGTGATTTTATTCCTACTAATTCTTGTTCGTAAATTCTTTGGAATTCTGCAAATTCTGCATCAGTTAAGCCTAACTTTGTTTTAAATTGTAAAGCTTTATTAAGTAAAATGTGGAAAGGCTGATCTTCATTACTGTATTTTTCACGAATTAATTGAGCAAACTTTTTGGCTTTTTTAGTTATTTGTCTATGTTTTTCAACAAAAGCACCTTGTATTTTATCCGCTAAATCAACATCTGAATATTTTCTTCTTAAGCTGCTAAGATCAACATTTCCTTTACGTTTTTTGAATAAATCTTGGACTTCGGCGTCAACATTTTTACTGTGTTTCATAGGTTTATTTCTTTGATTTTCTGAACTATTCATATATACAAGGAATTAGAAAAAAATATTTTAAATAATAATTTCTAAATATTTTTTTAAATATTTAATTTTTTTAAATATTTAATTTTTTTAAATATTATTTTATTAAATAAAAAAAAATGAAAAGAATTAAAGAGAATTAACTAAATTAAGTAATGTCTGAATTGTGGATTAATAAATTTCAACCTACAAATATTGATCAATTAATTGGAAAAAAAATAGCAATTATGAAAATTTCATCATGGTTAAATAATATTAAAAATAATAAAATTCAAACCCTTATTATTTCTGGTCATCATGGTGTTGGTAAATCAATATTAATTAAATTAATTTTAGAAAAATTTAATTACAAACCAATGATTATCAATCAAAATGATATTAAAGAATATAGAAATAATGACTCATTAAAAGATATTTTTAAAATGAATAACTTTGATAATATTAGTAATTTTATTTTTAAACAAAGGAAAGCACTTGTTTTTGATGGAGCAGAATCAATCACTTTAGCTTCTGAAAAAAGATATATTATGGAAATATTTAAAGAAAATAATAAAAAGCGAGTTTTACCATTAATTTTTATAACTAATTCGCATCATAATAAAATTATAAATGATATTAAAAAACAAGCACTTTATATTGAGATTACATTTCCAGAAAATAAAGAGTTGATTAATATGTTATCATATATTTGTAAAAAAGAGAAAATGTTAATAAAAAAATCAGCGATAGAAGTACTAATTGATTATTGTGAAAGAGACATTAGAAAACTTTTATCAATTTTAGAAGAACTAAATAATAATTTTAATAATAAAGTTATAAATAGTAAATTATTATTAAAATTCTTAAATTCATCTAAAAGAAAAAATCGCGATATAAGTTTATTTGAAGCAACTAAAATGATAATTAATGATGACTTGCCTTATAATGATATAAATAAATTATATGAAATAGAAAAGGTTTTATTACCATTAATGATATACGAAAATTATCCAGAAAAACTATTAAAAAATAAAAATTTAGATCTAGAAAATAATCTTTATAATATGATTAAAATTTCAGACTCAATTTCAAGAGGAGATAATATAGAAACATCTATCTATACAGATCAAAATTGGTTTTTACAGAATATACACGGGTTTTTTACATGTATTAATACTAATTTTTGGATTAATAATAATACTAATGAAAAAATATCAGCAGTAAATTTTAGTAAAGATCTCAATAAAACATCATTAAAAAATATTAATAAAAAAAATATTAATAATATTAAAAGGATAATCGGTAAAAAATCAATTCAAGAAATATTAATGATTGTCAAGTTAACTAATAATTTATTTGAAGATGATAAATTAAAAATTATAGTAGATATTTTAAAAAATTACAAAAAAAACTTAACAATTAAAGACATTGAGCTATTTATTAAAATAGATAAAACTCTTGATTTTTCATTATTTACAACAAAAGAGAAAAAAAAAGTAATGAAATTATTATAAATCTATTCACTTTCTGAATATTCACTTTCTGAATATTCACTTTCTGAATATTCACTTTCTGAATATTCACTCTGTAAAATTTTCGGTTATTTCTGTTAGTGAAATATATTGAACACTTTCTTTACTATTTGCTGGATTAATTATAAATATATCATCAGTTAAATAAATAATTAATTTATTTATATATGGCAAGTATTTCTGGGGCACAAGAATAGTATCATTATCTAAGAGCGAGTAATAAAAATATGATAATTCATTTTGATTATTTATATAGTCGTCATAAAATTGTTTTTTAGTTTTTTTAATTTTTTTAATTTGGTCTTTAAAAGATTCTTTTACTAAAGGCATCGATGTTGCCCATATGAATTGAGAATTTCTATATAAACCATAAAAATTATATTTAGCTTTACATACTTTTTTATTTTCATACGATAATAACAATGTATCATCGGTTAAAAACTCAATAACATACTTTTCTAAAAATTTATTAATATTTAATATTTTTTTAATTTTATTAAATTTTTTAGTAAAATTTTGATCAATTTTTTTTTCCATTTATAAATAAATATATAATTTTTTTCTAGATCTTTTTATATGGTATTTAAATCCTTAATAGAATCATCAAATACAACTCTTTTACTTTTAATAGTATTATTTTTTGTTTTCGTTATGCCTATGCTAGAAAAGTCATCCTCAAAAAACAAAGAAGACTTTTCTAATAATATGAAACAATATTTGATTCCTGTAAAAAATAAGATTGATTCATTGAAATGTTCTCATTCGTGCTGTAATTGGAATCAATGGCCTGTTCCTCATATGAAACAAAATAATAGATTAGCAACTAATTTAACTTGTAATAGAGGAAATGGAAGTGGATGTGTTTGTGCTAATAAAAAAAATATAGAATTTTTAGGAAAACGTGGTGGTAATTCTTTTTAATTCATTATAAAAATATAAGTTTTATAAAAAAAAATAATTATTTGTTTTTATAAAAAAAAATATATCTAATATTTTATAATGTTAAATTTATTAGTTGAAAAAAAAAAAGAATACACAATTCAATTAGGTAACTTAATTTATTTTAAAATTTATGAAGGATTAAATTCCTTATATAAAAGATCAATTACTAAAACAATTGACGAAGAAGTTTTAAGAAATTTTCAAAAATTCTTAAAAAAAATTCCTAAATGGGACAATAACTTTGTTATTAACGAATCAAATCGTGTTACTGCAGATAATAATGAATTAATAAATAATTTATTAAAAGCTACCATTAAAGCAAATTATATAATTTTAACCTATGATCCAAAAAAAAATATTAATAATATTGATAATAATGCTTTTCAAAATATAACTAGTTACAAATTTATTCATCAGGTATATATTCAATGTGCAAGAGACCTATGGGATAATCCTTTTTTATTTTATCATAAATTTTCACCAATTGAATTAAAAAGAAACCAAAGAGAAGTATTTTCATTAATTAAAGAGTCTATATCAAATGCTATCAGAAAATTATTACCAATTAAAAATATTCTAAAAATATATTTAGATAATACTAACACTCCTACTGAAGTAGTTGATAAATTAACTCTTAATCAAAATACTAATATTGTTAATAATGAATTAATTCCGAAACTTGTTAATCCAGTAAATAATCAATTAAATAATCAATTAAATAATCCAGTAAATAATCAATTAAATAATCCAGTAAATAATCCAGTAAATAATCAATTAAATAATCCAGTAAATAATCAATTAAATAATCCAGTAAATAATCAATTAAATAATC
>MDSY01154448.1_pt1 | contig 11531 bp, 16 predicted proteins | sample 811131 | NCBI WGS metagenome assembly MDSY01 (sample SAMN05326643, study PRJNA326480) | marine metagenome | isolation source: seawater | place: Atlantic Ocean: South West | collected 2010
ATATAAGTTAATTTTGTTAAAAACAAATTAATGCTGACGTAGCTCAGGGGTAGAGCGCTTCCTTGGTAAGGAAGAGGTCGGCAGTTCAATTCTGCTCGCTGGCTCATCTGTTAATCAGCCTTTTACAACTTGCTTAAAATAACCTTGAGGTAACTTATAGGGAACTTTTAAGCTTTTTTTTATCTTTTTAGGCATATTCTATCTTATTTATTAATTAATTTAAAAACTTATTATTACTTATATTTGATTTATGTTGAATATCCTTTTATATTTTTTATTTATGGCATTTGTTTTTTGGCTACTTTTCTGGGTTGTCCCCTCTTTAACGGAACTGGCTGAAAAAAGTAAATCTGGTACATCTATATATATTATAATAGTAATGGTTGGACTCCCTTTAGCTTTTATGTATAGATGCACTTCTTGAATTAAAGTTTACTTAGTAAGGAAGAGGTCCCGAGTTCAATTCTCGGCATTGACTCATCTGTTAGAGCCGTTTTCTAATCTTCCATTTATTTACTTAAGGATAAAAATAGGATAAATATAAAGTAGCATTTTTTTTGTATTTTTCTTGAATGAAAAAGCTAATACTATTACTATTTATTCCACTTGTGTCTTTTGGTCAAATATTATTACCTATTGATTTTGAAAATAATCAAATCTCAAATCAAGATTTTATTCACTTTAACGGTGGATCGGGCTATGTAGTTTATAATCCACAATTAGATGTAGATAACTCCAGTGAATATGTTGGTGTTATTATCAGAGATGGGGGAGATATTTGGGCTGGATCGTATATTGAGCTTGATGATTATCTAAACTTTACTGAGAACACAACATTAAATATGAGGGTTTTGTCACCTTATCCAGGGCTGCTAGTTAAATTTAAAATTGAAGGCGATCAGGGTGAATTTCCTTCAGAACCAGCAACTGAGAGAGATGCATATACTTCTAAAACAAATGAGTGGGAGGTTTTAAGTTGGGATTTTTCAGGTGAACCTTCAAATACATTTAGAAAATTAGTTTTAATGTTTGATTTTGGAAATTTAGGGGATGGAACTATGGACTCTACGTTTTACTTTGATGACATTTTTCAAACAGATCCTAGTGCTGGATTAGCTCAGATGGATCTTCCTGTAAATTTTGAAGATCCCAATGTTTATTATTTTCTTACAGATTTTGGTGGAAATGGTCCATCAACAATTTTAGAAACAATCGATGGAAATTATGCACGTGTTGAAAAAAACCCAAATGCACAAACTTGGGCAGGAGTTACAATTGGAACTGGTACTGGATTTTTAAATGATATTCCAATTACTAATTCTAACACTAAAATGTTTGTTCATGTATATGTTTCAGGAACAGACCAAATAGAGATTCCCGTAAGACTAAAAATTGAAAACTCCTTAGACCCTACCCAGTCAGTAGAGACCGAAACTAATACAACTGTTTCAGGACAGTGGGAAATAATGGAATTTGACTTTTCAAATGAGTCCGAAGGAACCGCTGAATTAAACACTAATTATATATATGACCTTGCTTCAATATTTTTCAATTTTGGTTCTCCTGGTAGTAATGATATAGTGTACTATTTTGATAATGTTTCCTTTGGCTCGTCATTGGATACTCAAGAAAATTTATTAAACTCACTTAAAATATTTCCAAACCCTATTTATGATTATATATATTTAAATAATAGTCAAGAACTAAAAGCTTTAGTTTTTGATTTATTAGGAAAAGAAGTAATAAGAGAATCCTTTAAAGAAAAACTGGATATTAGTTTTTTGGAAAAAGGCACTTATATAATTATTCTTACTGACGGAATAAATATCTCAACTCATAAAATAATAAAGAATTAATATAATTATCTTAAATAAACTAACATAGGATATGAAAAAATTAATTCTGTCATTTTTTACATTTATTTTTTTTTCTTTAACGTTTATCTCACAAAATTTAAGTACGGATTCAACAGGATCTTTCACTTATAATCCAGCTAGTCCACTAAATAATCAGCCCATAGATGTATATTATCATATTCCATCAGGTGATATATCAACTATGCCAATATTGTTTTCTTTCCACGGTGCATCCAGAAATGCTAGCGATTATCGCGATTTTTGGATAAATATGGCTAATGAAAATAGCTTTATTGTCATTGCTCCAGAATTCTCAAGTGAGCACTATCCTGAATTAGGAGATGATTATTTAATGGGTAATGTTTACATTGACGGAGATAACCCAACTACTGAATCAAGAAATCCTGAAAATGAGTGGACTTTTTCAGTTATAGAGCCATTATTTGACTTGATAGTTAGTGATATTGGCGGAACTCAAACTCAGTACAAGGCTTGGGGACACTCAGGTGGTGCCCAATTCTTGCATCGATTATTAATGTTTATGCCTGATAGTCGTATTGATGTAGCTGTTTGCTCTAATGCTGGATGGTATACAGTTCCTGAATTTGGAATAAGTTTTCCCTACGGAATAGATAATTGTGAAATTTTTGTATCGGACCTGATAAATATATTTTCAAATAAACTAATAGTTCACCTGGGCGAAGATGATACTAACCCAAATGCATCAGGACTTAGACATAATACTATTTTAGATAATCAACAGGGTTTAAATAGATTTGTAAGAGGTAATTATTTTTTTAATTATAGTATGTCTGTTGCTAATGAAATAAGTACTCCTTTTGCATGGGAATTACATACTGTTTCTGATGTTGGACATAATGCGCAACAAATGGCCAACGATGCATTAGATCATTTACTAGTTGAAAATTTAAATATAAATCATTCTACTTATTATAAATTTCAAGTCTTTCCAAATCCCACCTCTGACTATATAAATATAGTTGCTAGTACTGAACTAGAAGCTATAGTTTTTGACTTTTTAGGTAAAGAACTAATGAGAGAAAATATAATAGGTAAAATTGATATAAGTGATTTAGAAAAAGGTATATACATAATTAGTCTCAATGATGGAATAAATACATCAACTTTTAAAATATTAAAAAATTAAATTCGAAGAATTCATTAACACTATATAAGAACAACTTATAATAACTTTATGTTTATACTTAGGACAAATTCATAACAAACACAAAGTGGTCATTTTTTTGTAATTTGTAGTCATGAAAAACATTATAAAATTATCCTTACTTCTTCTAATTTTTGCATGTAATGAGGAATTAAATCCCGATGAATATCCTTATCCTTGTTTGGATGGAAATTGTGATGCTTTTTTTGAGATTGATTCATTAGTTTCTCCTGGTGTTTTTCAAGACGAAAATGGATATTGGCATATTGAGCATCAAGGATATAATTACTTTACAATAAAAGGGCAATTAGACGAATTGCATCCAAGATATATAATTAATGGTGTACCTCTAACTTCAACCATTTTTGATTCTAATTATTGGATTTGGATTGATGGAATTACTTTCACTGTTCCGCTTTATAGTGTTCTAGGATTTTTTACTGATGGAGATTTTACAAATCCAATTCCTGTAGGTACTTTGTCCTACACAATAGAAGACATGGCTCAAAATCATCCGCCACTAAATATAGCAGGTTATCAAATTCTTCCTGATCAATGTATGGACTGTCCTTATTCTGAGTCAATCATTGGCACTTATAGTAGATATACTTATAATCCTCAACAACAAATTTTTTTTGATACACAAATGATCGGAGATACTGCCAAAGTATTAATAGAAACTACTTTTAATACTGATCTTGGACAAAGTGTAGTAATTGATAAAGAATTTGACATCATATTCAATTAAACATAAATAATATGAAAAATATTATATTATTTCTAACTATTCTATTCAGTTTAAGCTCATTTTCTCAGGAATTTGATAAAACTAAATTAGATGAATACTTTAATACCCTCGATGAAAATAACAAATTTATGGGCAGTGTCGCAGTTTCAAAAAATGGTGAAATTATCTACTTAAAATCGATAGGTTTTGCCGATATTGATAACAGACAAAAAGCTACTAAAGACACCAAATATAGAATTGGTTCAATTTCAAAATCATTTACTGCTGTTTTAGTTTTAAATGCTTATGAAAGTAAAAAGATAAAACTAAATCAAACAATTAATAAATGGTTTCCAACAATAAAATATTCTGATTTAATAACAATTAAAAACTTACTCAATCATCGAAGTGGAATAAATAACTTTACAAATGATTTGAAATATTTTTCTTACAACACACACCCAAAAACTGAAGAGGAAATGATTAAAATTATTGAAGTTGGTGGAAATAACTTCATCCCCGACACAAAAACTGAATATAGTAATTCAAACTATTTGTTATTGACATATATTCTCGAAAAGATTTATATGAAGAGTTATTCAGATTTAATAGATCAGTTAATTGTTAAGCCAATTAATTTGAAAAATACTTATGTTTTTGATAAAATTGATGTAAGTAAAAATGAGAGTATGTCTTATAAATACCTGGGTTCATGGAAAGAAGAGCCTCAAACACACTTTTCAGTTCCATTAGGTGCAGGTGCTATTATCTCTACCCCGATTGACTTAACTAAGTTTGCCGATGCTTTATTTAGTTTCAAGCTTTTATCCAAGGAAACTTTAGAAATAATGAAAGAGATTGAAGAAGGTTTTGGATTTGGGTTGTTTCAAATTCCTTTTTACAATAAAGTTGGTTTTGGTCATAATGGAGGGATTGATGGTTTTAGTTCTGTATACTCTTACTTCCCTGAGGACAATATTTCATATGCCTTAACTTCAAATGGGACAAATATGAATAATAATGATATTTCTATTAGTGTTTTAAGTGCCATTTATCAAAAACCTTATAATATTCCTGAATTTAATTTTTTTAAGCCAGAAAATTTAGATTTATATTTAGGTATTTATTCCTCAAAAGAAACGCCAATAAAAATTACAATTACAAAAGACTTTGGAACACTAATTTTACAAGGATCTGGACAACCTCCATTTGCATTAGAAGCTACAAATAAAGATCTGTTCACATTAGATCAGGTTGGCGCAAAATTAGAATTTAATTCAGAAAATAATTCATTTACATTGCTGCAAGGTGGAATGCAAATTTTATTTGAAAAAGAACAACCATAACTAGTTTTAATAATTTAATGTCTGCAATTTTTTAACAAAATCCTTTCAATTAAATAGCTCAAACCTGCTTATCTTCATTAATTTTTTTTCGTCTAATCACAAAAATTAAATATTAATTATTGTACATTTAAAAAAAATTTTAAATGAAGAAGTTTTTTATTCTACTGATTTTATTTACCTCTTTTAATTCCTTCTCTCAAAGTCAGTCTGAAATTAATCAATCCTTAACAAAAATGGCTGATGAAATAAATCAAACACTTCCTATGAATATTGATGAATATACAGTGTTAGTCAACATGTATGCAGGTTTTGGTAAAGTAATCTACAACTATCAGGTTGATGAATCGTTGTTTGAGGATTTCAATATGAAGTTATCTGAATGGAGAACATCTCAAACTAAAGTCTTAAATAATAGCTGGTGTACAAACCCAGTCTTTGATTTTTTTAAAAACAATAATGTTTCAGTTGCTTGGAATTACTCTTCTAATGAGGGAGTTTTCTTACACAATATAGCTCTGGATAAAAATGATTGTAATTAATTTTTGGCAAACTTAGTTTTAAATTTGTTATTCATTTTTGAATCTACCCCAGTTTCCACCTCCATCATAATCATTTTCATCAATATTTTTCATATCTGATTCTCTTTTTTTTCTTTGATCATCATGAGACTTTTTTATCATGTATAGAAGGCCTGACATGTAAAGTAAAAAGATAATAAAGCCAATTATGAACATTAAAGGACTAAGCATTTCTATTATTTTTTGAATTAACAACATTTCTCCTCTGCCTAATAGCAATAGCAAACAGCAAAATAGTTGCTGGCCAATGTGCGGTATATTGAGCTTGTTCTGTAAAATCTTGTGAGTCATAGTAATCTCCTAAAATTCCAAGAGATACAGAGTAAACTAAACAAATAAATGCTAGAATAATTGGATAATAAACTTGTATAAATTTTTTCATTTTAATTTGATTTTTAGATAACTTCTGCCAATTATTAATGCAGCCGTTATTATTATTATATTTTTAATTATGTACTGTCCCTCTAATGTGGGTAAAAAAGGGTTGCCATCTTGGAAAGTTTTTTCTGGTAAAATTAACAGCGGTAAAAACGTTCCTACCATTTGTAAAAACATTAAAACGACTGCAATAAGAGTAGTTTTTTTACTTAAAAAACACAGGCCAATTGCCATTTCCCAATATCCAATAATCACTACCCAGTTTTCAGCTGAAAGTAAAGGCATCCAAAACACTGTTTCTAAAATTAAATCTTTTGCAGGAGATGTATTTAATACTTTTAAAATTCCAAACCAAAAAAAGATTATAAATAGAGGTATTCTTACTAAAAAATCATTTGTGTTAAATTTGTATAACATTTTTTATTTTTTTAAGTCCTTTATAATGTCTCTTTTTACTTTGGACAGATATCTTTTTCGCCTTTTGTCAGAGACAAAAGGTACTGACCAAAATTGTTTAGTTTTAAACCAAAGAGAGAGCTTCCAACCAAAAACAAAGCTGTAAACACCCATGACTAACCTTAATTTGACAGAATTTAAGTACAATGTTCTAACAGGAATTGAAGGTGCACCATGAGTTATATAAGTTCTTACAGATTTATCTTTTAAAAATGGCTTTGGATAAGCATATGTTTTTGTAATATTTACAAATTTATAAGCAAACCCTGGGGTCAAAACTTCATCAAAAAATATTTCCATTCTTGGCGTAAGTCTAAACCACCATACTGGTGAAATGAAATAAATTCTTTCACACCAGGTAACTAATTTTTTATATTTATCAATTACTTTGTTCCTAGGTCTTGTAAAACTATCTCTGTAAAGATCAATTACCTCTAAATCTTGTCCAGATTTAACTATTTCGTTAACAATAGTTTTGAAAATACCATCGTAACAGAATGATTTTTTTTCAGGATGCCCTACAATAACTAGATTTTTCATAAATCACTTGTAACAAATGCTGTGCCACTTGAAAAATATATTTTATTTTAAGTTCTAATGTTACGTAGGAAACAGTTTTTTTATACTAAAGCAAGAAAATAATTGAGAAATTAATTTATCTCTTACCTAAATATGTTTTTTGAAATACATAAAATTAAAATATTCTTCATTTCATAACGGCATAAATATTGTAAGTGTCTGAATATGAAAAGCATTGAAAGGTTACACTCTTATATTTTTTCTCAATATAATGTTGAATTATTTGAGAGAAATATTATGCGTTTAGCAATAGTAGGATTCCTTCTGCACTTAATATTAATTTTTATAGAAAATTATTATTCAATTGATATATTTTCTGCAAAAACTAATTTAACTAGTAATCCAATATCTGCTCTCTATACACCATTCACATTCATTTTGGTTTACGAGGCTTTTTTGTTAATTCATTATTTACCCAGATCTTTCACTACCTCAGTAGCTAAGGAATATGAAATTATATCTTTAGTTTTGATAAGAAAGATTTTCAAAGATATTCCAGAAATTGATTTAAATAGTTCAAATATTGTAAATGATAATAATATTCAATTAATATTTGATTTGCTTGCTGTTATTGTTATTTTCTATTTAATTCATCTATTCAAAAAGACGTGGCTTAATATACCTAAAAGAAAATCGGAGAAAAACCTAAAAAAATTCATTAACTATAAAAAGTTATTATCAATTTTGTTAATGCCAACTCTAGTAGTTTTGTGTTTTGTCAATTTCTACAATTGGATTATTCAGGCTTATATTTCTCAATCATACGCTGATAATTTGAATAATGTTTTTTTTGTTGATTTTTTCACAATATTGATTCTTGTTGATGTTCTGATTCTACTTTTATCATTCCAATACACTGAAAGATATTCCCAGCTTATTAGGAATACTGGATTTATAATTTCTACAATTTTATTAAGACTTTCTTTTGTTGCGGAAGGCTTGTACAGTATTGTTCTTTTAATTCTTGGTGTATTATTTGGCTTGATAATTCTTAAAATTTATAAGTTAGCTGAGGAAAATTATTAAAGATTAAGTGCAGAATAAATTAAAGAAAGGGTTTGAACATCTTAAGTCAGATAGGGTAATGAAGTTCCTAATCGATAGATTCAAAAATAAGATCGATTGGACCAACAGATATAATCCAAATAGCGCTCTTTCAATCGCTAATATTATAATCGAGCAACAAATTAGTTTTAAAGCTGCAATTACTGTAAAAAAAAGGTTTTATCAATTAACAAAAAATAAGTCAAATAGTGAAATAATTAAAATGTCTACAAATAAAATACAGTCAATTGGAATTTCATTTAGAAAAGTTGAATACATAAAAAATGTATTTAAATTTTTTTCACAGAGTCAAATTAATTTTGAAAAAATGGATGATAAAGATGTAATTAAGAGTTTAATTTCCATAAAGGGTGTAGGAGAATGGACTGCTCAAATGTTTCTAATTTTCAATTTATATAGAACTGATGTTTTTTCACAAAAAGATTTAGCATTAATAAATAGCATCAAAAAAAATTATTCACTTTCAACAGTGAATAAAGAAGTGATTAAACAACTTACAACCAAATGGAGCCCTTTCAATTCCATTGCATCTCTACTGCTCTGGGAATCGATTGAAAATCAAATTTTTTATTCAAAATTTAGACATACAATTTCATTAAAATAGTTTTTACATTTTTTCTAATTTTTTTAACTGATTACGCTCTTCATTAAAAAAAAATGCAAATAATTGGTTTATTAGATATTAAATTTTATATTTGCGCTCATTTTAAAAGCAACTAAATTATTATTATTATGGCAAAGGAAAATTTTGATCGTTCGAAACCACACTTAAATATTGGTACAATCGGACACGTTGATCACGGGAAAACCACGCTTACCGCTGCTATTACAACTGTACTTGCTAGTGCTGGTTTATCCGAAAAAAGAGATTTTGATACAATTGATAATGCACCTGAAGAAAAAGAGAGAGGTATCACAATAAATACATCGCATGTTGAATATGCAACCGAAAATCGTCATTATGCTCACGTAGACTGTCCTGGTCACGCCGACTATGTTAAAAACATGGTAACTGGTGCTGCTCAAATGGATGGTGCAATACTCGTTGTTGCTGCTACTGATGGGCCAATGCCTCAAACACGTGAACATATATTGCTTGGTAGACAGGTTGGTATTCCAAGAATTGTTGTCTTCATGAATAAAGTTGATATGGTTGACGATGAGGAGCTATTAGAACTTGTTGAAATGGAAATTCGTGAATTATTATCATTCTATGAATATGATGGTGACAACAGTCCGGTTATTGCTGGATCGGCATTAGGAGCATTGAATGGAGAGCAAAAATGGGTTGACTCTGTTATGGAACTAATGAAAAATGTTGATTCATGGATTGAATTGCCGAAAAGAGATATAGATAAGGATTTTCTAATGCCTATTGAAGATGTTTTTTCCATCACTGGAAGAGGTACTGTAGCAACTGGTAGAATAGAAACTGGTGTTGCTAATACCGGTGATTCTGTTGATATCATTGGTATGGGTGCTGAAAAGTTAACCTCTACTGTTACGGGTGTTGAGATGTTCCGTAAAATATTAGATAGAGGTGAAGCTGGTGATAATGTAGGAATTCTATTGAGAGGTATTGAAAAAACAGACATTAGTAGAGGAATGGTAATCTGTAAACAGGGATCCGTTACTCCACATTCAAAGTTCAAAGCAGAAGTTTATATTCTGAAAAAAGAAGAAGGTGGGCGTCACACTCCCTTTCACAACAATTACAGACCTCAGTTTTATGTTAGAACAACTGATGTAACTGGAAATATTGAGTTGCCATCTGGTGTTGAGATGGTTATGCCTGGAGATAATTTGACTATTACTGTTGGGTTAATCCAGCCGATTGCTATGAATGTTGGATTACGTTTTGCAATTCGTGAAGGTGGAAGAACTGTTGGAGCTGGTCAGGTAACAGAAATTTTAGACTAAGTAGTAACCCACAATATAATTTTAAGGTATTTTGTTTGGTTTTCAAATAAAATACCTTGACTTATGTTTACGGGTTTAGCTCAGTTGGTAGAGCACTGGTCTCCAAAACCAGGTGTCGGGAGTTCGAGTCTCTCAACCCGTGCTAAAAAATGTAATATGACAGGAATTATCAAATATGTAAAAGATTCTTTAGAAGAGCTGAGAAACCATGTAACTTGGCCTGGTTATAATGAAGGATTGAAATTAACGGTTTTAGTTGCGATATTTTCTGTAATTTTTGCATTGATTATATGGGCTTTAGATCAAGTGTTTGAAACTCTAGTAATGACTATTATTAATTTAATTGGTTAACTATGTCAGATAATAATTTACAATTTAAATGGTATGTTGTCAGAGCAGTTAGTGGCCAAGAAAATAAAATCAAGACATATATTGAAAACGAAATTTCTAGATTAAAAATGGATAGTTTTATTGATCAGATTTTAGTTCCATCTGAAAAAGTTGTTCAGATTAGAAATGGAAAAAAAATCACAAAAGATAAAACATATTTTCCTGGATATATTATGATTAAAGCTAACTTAACTGGTGAGGTTCCTCATATTATAAAATCAGTAACTAATGTTATAGGTTTTTTGGGTGAAACTAAAGGTGGAGATCCAATACCTCTTAGACAATCTGAGGTAAACAGAATGTTAGGAAAAGTTGACGAATTATCGATCCAAGAAGAATCGGATTATATAATCCCTTTTATTCATGGTGAAAATGTAAAAGTAATCGATGGTCCATTTAACGGATTCGATGGAACCATAGAAAAAATAAATGAAGAAAAAAGAAAACTTGAAGTTATGGTTAAGATCTTTGGGAGAAAAACTCCTTTAGAGTTGAGCTATATGCAGGTTGAAAAATTATAAATGTTACAAGATTTAAATGATTTTATTGCTTCCATTAATGAAATCATTGAAACTTAAATAGTTGGTATGGCAAAAGAAATAGATAAAGTTCTTAAGTTACAAGTAAGAGGTGGCGCTGCAAATCCATCACCGCCGGTGGGCCCTGCATTAGGAGCTGCTGGTGTTAATATTATGGATTTTTGTAAACAATTTAATGCAAGAACTCAAGATAAACCTGGAAAAATTTTACCGGTGGTAATAAGTGTTTTTAAAGACAAATCTTTTGAATTTGTGATTAAAACACCACCTGCCGCTGTTCAGCTTTTGGAAGCTGCTAAGGTAAAAAAAGGTTCAGGTGAGCCAAATATTAATAAAGTTTCTAAGGTCACGTGGGACCAAGTTAAAGTAATTGCTGAAGATAAAATGGTTGATTTAAATGCTTTCACTATCGAATCTGCAATGAAAATGGTTGCTGGTACTGCAAGATCTATGGGTATAAATGTTAAGGGTGGTAAAGCCCCTGAATAATTTAAACAAAATGGGAAAATTG
>MDSY01063930.1_pt1 | contig 11530 bp, 12 predicted proteins | sample 811131 | NCBI WGS metagenome assembly MDSY01 (sample SAMN05326643, study PRJNA326480) | marine metagenome | isolation source: seawater | place: Atlantic Ocean: South West | collected 2010
ATGTTTATAGGAATAAAAAAAGATTCAGGTACAGGATTACATTGTGCATATACCAATAATTTTTTTATAAATGTGGATGGAGAAAAGAAATGGACGTTATTTAATCCAAATAACGCGCCATTATTATATCCCCATTTTTCAAAATATGGTATATATAATACTAGTCAAAGTAGATTTATGAGTTTTGAAAAGACAGATATATCAAATTTTCCATTATTAAAATATGTAGATTACTATGAATATACTATAAAGCCAGGTGAGATACTATATAATCCTGCTTCATGGTGGCACAGTGTTGAAAATAAAACTGAAAAAACATTTGCATTGTCTACCAGATGGGAATTTAGATTTGGACATTTATTAGATTCTCATATGCTAAGATGTGGTAATTTAAATAATAAAAATTTAAGAAATTTAGTATATAAATTATACAAGGAGTATGGTATAATGGGAATAAATGTAATAGATGAACATAATGTGATGGGTAATGATTTTAAAGATAATAAAATAACACCATTATGGGATAAATTGACGAATGATAATCATCTATTATGTTATAAAGAAAAATGCTATAAAAATTGGCATTAAAGGTACAAAAGATGATATTTATAATTAGATTATTTAATTATAAATAAAATTTATACATTTAAAATTTTTTCGATACAATTTTTAGCGGATGTAAGAGAGCCTTCCACCCAAGCTTGATTCATAGAGTATGCTTCATTACATATATATATTTCTTTAGTTGAAAACGGTTTAATAATATTTTTAATAATTTTTCGAGAGTCTACTTTAGTTTTAAAGTAATGAGCGCCTTGTCTCCAATAGAAACATGATAAATATATTGGATTGGGTATATCTATTTTAGGAAATAATTCTTTTAATTTTAGGTGTAGTGTTTCTTGTAATAATCCTAATTTATCAACAATATTCCAGTAACGAGCATATATATTATCAGTATACGATATCATAATTAAACCAGTTTCTTTATTAATGGGTATTATGTATTGAATTTCATTATCGGTAGTAATTTTACCTAAATTATCGAACCATACTTTTCCCGTATGTGGATTTTTTTCATATATGGCGTATATACGACATAACGGTTCTGGTTTTACAGAATGTAGTAATTTATTTACTCTTTTACTATTAAATAATCTATATGCGATTGATATTAGTTGCTTACTAGGTAGGGCGAAAATTAGTTTATCTGTAGAGTATTTTATAATTTTTTTATCGGCTTTACATGATACTATTAATTTACTATTATTTTTAATATATGATGTAAATTTGGTATTTAATTGAATATTCGTATTATATAATTTATCCTTTAATTTTTCAACAATACTACTATATCCATTTTTAAATCCAAAATAATTATTTTTGTAAAATAAATCAGTTTTAAAAGATTTTATTGCGTCGTATGCATTTAAAGTTAAAAATTCCGATTTGTATCCAAAAGATTCGTAAATATAAGTAGCTTTTTTTTTCTTTAAAATAGAGAATACAAATTTTTGAAATGTGATGTTAACTAAATCTATTTTTTTATATTTTTTTGAAATTTTAATAATTTCTTTAAAAATATCATCTGTATTGTAACTATACTTTATATTTTTAGTAGAAATGAATTTCTTTTTAGTGGGGAGTTTAACCAAATTATCAGATAAGCCTAATTCATCTATTAAACCCATTGTATTTTTTTGAATATCTGATACTCGTCCTGCACCGGTTTCTAAATTATATTGAATACCATTTACATTGATAGTTTTAGTATATATTCTACCACCTAATTTATTTGATTTATCTAATAATAAAATTTTAAATTTATCTTGTAGGTTGTATGCACAATATAATCCAGCTATACCGCCTCCTACAATAATTATATCGAATTGATTCATTATAATAGTAATATATAAAAATATATGTTTTATAAAATAATTAATATTTAGTTAAATATTAATTATTCATTTAATTTATTATGAAGTTAAAAGTGATATTTAATATTTTTACATACATATTAGGGAAACAAATTGATACAGTATCTGACGTAGACTTAGATTTATATAAAGGTAAATGGTTACAAGTAGCTACTTCTAGATCAACTAAATTATTAGGTACAGGGGTTGATTACAAAAACGTGACTGCCGAGTATTTATGCATTAATAATTGTTCTTCTAATGTGATATCAGTTTTTAATGAAGGTATTAATAATAACAATAAATACACTTGTATTAGTGGATATTCATATTGTACAAACAATTCAGTACCTTCTAAAAGAAAAGTAGTATTTGAAGGTGTTAAATTCGAAGGTAATTATTGGATAGTAAAATTAGGACCGGTTGTAGACCGTAAATATGATTACGCAATTGTTTCTGGACCAATTAGCAATTTATGGGGTACTAGATTTAGTTTGTATGTATTATGTAGAGATAAACAAAGATATATAGATAACTATGAAAATGACGTTAAACAATGGTGTATAGATAATGGATATATTTATTGGTGGAACAAGTATATAGAAACATATAAATGAAATATATAAATTTGACCAAAATTTTATAAAGTAATTATCGTAAAAATGGCTTTTATTACTTTATATAACAGTAAAAATCCAAATATACAACAAACGATTGTATTTAATGTAGATAAAGATGATATTACTTCTTTTGAAAAAGAAGTAGATCTACCAAAGCCTTATTTCCATTTTACTACCTCGTTATTTAATTGTTCACCTGAAGATGATCTACCTACATTGCGAAATGAGTGTGTAAAAAGAAATCTTAAAAAAAGTGGAAATAAATGTGATTTACTAAATAGATTATTATTAGATGCTATGGGGATAAAACAACATGTAAATAAAAAGTTTTATCAAAAAATAGTCCCAGCTAAAAGTTATATATGCACTCATAGAAAAATAAAGGTATATACAGAAGATGTAAGTATAGATTCTGATAATAATATATTAGATTTAAATAATATAAATATAATAAATTCAGTATGTGAGTCGAAATTATCAAATGATTCTATTTGGTCAACTAATACTGAGTTTATTACAAGATATCCTTGCTTGTTATGGTGTACAGATAATACTTTAGATCATAAAGTACGGGATACTGAATTTTTAGATAAGATACTTATTAAATATAAAGTATATGACTCAGAAGGAGCTTATCATTGCAAATATAATACGTTACAAGGGGATTCAAACTATATACTTTCAAAAGGTGTGTGGGATTTTCCTTTGGAGACTAAAAAATATGATTTAACTTGGAGAAATGGAAATAAGTATACTGGAGAAATTGATATTAAAAAAAGCTTATATGGTATAGTATCTTATTATATGTACTACGGTTTACAAGGATTCCCAGACCATAGTGGATCATCTTTAGCGACTCCATCGGGTAATGGAAAAATGCTTTTTAAGAGTGGTGCTATTTTTATTGGAGAATATAAAAATGGTAAAAAATTACAAGGTAAGTTTACCTATAAAGAGGATTCAAGAAAACTTTATTATGAAGGTACATATCAGGATGATATCCCATCGGGTGAGGGATATTTAGTTTTCAAAAATGGGGACGAATACAAAGGTCAGTTTAAGAATGGGAAATATTCAGGGACAGGTTCATATATATCTAAAAACTATACATATAAAGGATCGTATGTGAATGGTTTGAAAGACGGTATAGGTGTTATTAATTATCAAGATGGTACAATATACAATGGGTATTGGTATAGGGATATGATGGATGGTAAAGGTATATTAACCTATTCAAACGTAAAAAAGGACTCAGATATTAAAAACTATGAAGGGAATTTTTATGAAAATCAGTATGAAGGATTTGGTACATTAACTTTTAATAATGATGAGAAATATGAAGGAGATTTTAAAGGTAGTGTATTTAATGGTAATGGTACTTTTACTTATAAAGATATGAGTACTTATAAGGGTCATTGGGATAAAGGTTTTCGATGTGGAAATGGTAAAATTATATATAATAATGGTAATTATTATGTAGGTGAATGGACAAATGATTGTATACAAGGTCGTGGAAAAGCAGTAATTATAAATGGTTGCGATGAATTTATAAAATCTTTAGAATGGAATGAGCGGAGGCACGATAAGGATACTCTACAAAATATGTTTACTATTGAAGGAGAATGGAACAATTATAAATTAAATATGAACGATATAATTATTACTTTATCTAATAAAGATACATTTCATGGAGAAATAGATATGGAAATTTTACCACATGAAGACATATTTCACCTACAGCATATAAAAATAAATATAATAAAAGGGTATATTACATATAATAGTGGAATAAAATACATAGGAGAATTTAGTAATAATAATCCAATAGGGGACTATAAATTATTGTTAACAGATGGTTCACAATTATATGGAACTAGAGATAAATTAAATAATGAATGTGATTTAGATACATTTCATGGTTGTAATGGTACTAAAATATCTGGTACTTTTAATATTGAAGTAGATAAAATGTGTAATGGAAAAATTGATATTAAATTTACAGGAGACGGTAAATTAACAATTGATTCAAAAAAAAATCAAGTAGAGTTAATAAGTAAAGAAAGTATCATATCTAATTTAATATGTCCAATTACTTCGGAAATAATGACTGAACCGGTATTTTGTTTAATAGATGGATATACTTATGAGAAGGTAGCGATAGAAAGATGGATTTCCGATAAGGGTACTTCGCCATTTACAAGAAGTAAAGTGACGATGAAAGATTTAGTTTTTAATAGAAATATTAAAGATTTAGTGGAATTGTGTAATAAAAATAAGTAAAATAATAATATTATATTTAAGTATAGAATGTTTAATATATGAGTTAATTAAGGTTTAATTAATTTAAAGGTTTTTAATTTAGGTGCATATTCAAATATAATATGTAATTATTGTATGGAAAACTATATTAAAAACTTTAACACTTTTGATAAATCAATAGTATATGATTTTAAATTAGGAGATGGCGGTATAGGTGATTATTTTAAATTTTTTATGATAATATTAACAAAGTGTATAGATAATAATACCAAAATTTATCAAAAAATAAATAATATAGAAATTGAAAAATATATAAAATTGAAATATGATTTTTTATACATTACGGAAGATGAAATTTCAAAACTTAAAAATGTAAGTGTTAAAAGAGCATTTCATTATTATAATGAGGATACTTATAACGGAAACATATGTTTAAATGAAATTTTTTATTTTGATAATATAGTAAAAACAAATGTTAAAAATATAATAAGTTTTTTACCATCTAATTATATTTCTATACATTTAAGGTTAGGTGATAAATTTTTAGAAACTGATAAAAAATTTGTACTTGTTAAAAACGATAGCAGGGGATTTTCTCAAGAAAAAATATGTAAATTTATAGAAGATAATAATTCTAGAAATATATTTTTTTTTTGTGATAATCATAATCAAAAGTTAAAAATGAAAAATAAATATAAAAATATTATAATATCGAAATCTCATATAGGACATACGTCATTGTCTAATACTACAAACAAACAAATATTGGATGCGATAACCGATTTTTATATTTTATCGAATTCAGAATTAATTTACGGAGCATCGCGCTCGGGTTTTTCTAAAATAGCTAGTAAATTTAACAATGTGAAATTTATATCTTGATATAAATGGTCTATAAAATATATAGTTTCAAGATTCTAATGAAGGAAGTCGGTCTAAGTATGGATGAGCATAAGTAAGGTTAAATGGTATTATATCTTCATTATAATGATTTAAGAATATAGTATTGTATTCATTAGTAGGAAATTTAATGAAATCGTTAATTTTATTCCATCCATAAATGTTTCTAGATAAAATAATGCTGTCCAATATTATTTTATCTTGAATAACTCTATCAATGCAAATACCCAGTATAGTTGGATGTTTTGATTCTAACCAATTTTTAACCTGTAAATTCATTTATGGTTTATTTTGAAAAAATAATATAATCAAATTTTAATTTACCATATGAAATTAGATTACTGATCCTAATATGTATGTTTTAGATACATAATAATATAAATTTGATTATTTTTATACTATACAGTAAAGGTAATATGAGATTTCTTTACTACCTTAAGTCATTAGTATTTTCATTACTAATATTTAAAACTATGTCATTTCCAGCGCCATTAAATAGTAATATTAAAACAGCTAGAATACATTTAAAAATAATGAAAAGAAATACAAGTAAAAATATACTAAAAAGAATAAGAGTAGTATCAGAAAATCAAGAAGAAATAGTAGATAAAAGTGTATCTATATTCTACGATAATATATTAACTGATATGTTAGGTATTGCTAAGGTATATAATTTAGTAAATGATGAAACTAAAAGTTATTATTATATAATACTATATGAATTTGCATGGTTTGCGTTTAAGGTATTAAAAAGTAACTATACAAAAATAGAAAATCAAATAGATAAAGACGATTCTCAATTGTTATTTGATCAATTAATTATAAATGTAATTATGTATGTATCTATTAAAAATATCATATTTCAAAATGTATTAAATATTATGAATTTCAGTACATGATTCGTAAGTATTTATAACTTATATTTTCTATAATAATTATTTTAAAATTTGATTATATTTTTAAATGTTAATTTTGAATTATTAAATGAATATTTTATTTTTATTAACTTCAATTTTAACAGTTGAATCTTTTTCGGATATGAGTATTTTATTTGGAAATTTTGACGAAGGACTGTATAATTCAAGATCTAACAATTATTTTCAAAAATATAATATAATTCCTATAAATAAAGATAATGCTATAACTATTTGTAATGGTTGGAGAATAACTAATTTAATTGATAAAGATATTCAAAAATCGTATTATATTAATTTTGTAAAAAATTTAAAACATAAATCAGTATTAAGTTATAAATGGGTACCTTTAAACGATAAAAGTTATATAAAAGGTATTATATCTTTATCTATTAATAAAGATAAAAAACAACTTATAATAAGGGGGATATTACCTAATCCGTATATAAATAATTTTGATATAACAAGTGTAAAAAAGGATATCGAAAAAATAAAACTAGAAAAACATTTTTCACAATTTACTATAAATTACGATTTATTTAACGATTATGATAGTATTTAATTATTAAATAAGAGGCGATAATTAATGTATTATATAAATATAAAGTTATATAATACATAAAATGTATGTCTGATATAGGACAATTATTTACTAGCGTATCAAATGTTTTAAGAGATGATACAATTTTAAATTTATTAAAAGAAAATAAAATGTTAAAATCTAAACCGTACGATCCATTATATGGAGTTAAAATACAAATTTTAGAACATAGATTTGATTTAGGTAGACAATATCAACCGGAAGCGACGGGGTGTATATTAAAACTAGATAAAGATACTATTATATGTTTAATAAATAATAGTGACGGTATTCATATAAGACCAGTTAGTTATTATAATATTCGTATATCAGATACTACTTTAAATTTGATATAAATTATTGATTGTGAATATCACTTAGTATTTCATTTGCTAAATTTTTTCTAGATATGGAATCAAGTAACGTTTCACCATAAGATAGTGCAGTGGGTCGATATATTTTTAACTTAACATTATTTGACTCGGTAAACTTATTTAATATTTTTTCTTGTGCATTTTTAGCTCTATATACATCTTTTAGATACCATGCGTTCATGATAGCTATTCCCGCGTTTGATTTTTTAATACTATTACCTACACCATATGCACTAACTAAACTTATAGATTTACATTTAAAAGGTATATCTTCAATTATTTTAGTAGTTAAGGAATCAGAATAGTCATTTTCAAATGGTTTTGCACTGGTAGTTAGAATTAAATGATCATACTCTAAGTTATGTAAATCTTCCCAATAACTACCAGTAATAATATTAGGATGATTAAATAATTTATTATTTTTAATTTCGTTAAATGAATTTGTTCTGCACGGAATTACTGTTTGTTTTTTACTACTACTTAATGCTATAATTTCAGAATCATAATTATTAACTCCCTGATATACAAGTTCTTTACCTAATCCACTTCCTGATCCAATTACACACAATTTCAAAGATGCACTATAATCTACTAAAAATAAAGATATATATAAAGTAAATTTCCACATTTAATAATAAAAAATGAAAGTCTTTAAATATATATAGTTTTAAAAACTAATGTAAATTTATTTATTTTGATTAAATAGCGTTACAAAGTTTTCTAATTTGGTTTCTAACTCATTAATTTTATTTTGCTGAATTAAAAACAAATTATATGTAGATTTTATGAAGTCTGTTATTTGTATTTCTGATATTTCATCTAGATTATTAATGGAACTAGTTACATTTGGTTGTGGATTATTTTTAGTAAACTCTTTTTGTGTTTTTTTATTAAGTCTTCCGGTATGTTTTTGTAACAGTTTTATTCTTTCTTGTTCTGGTAATTTACCCATCTTATATGAACTACCGTTTATTGGTATTTTATTATTTACTAAATAAGTATCATCTAATTTATTTAATAATTCTCGAATTGTTTCTAAGTGAAACATGATATTTTTTTTAGTATTTTTATTTGTTTGTCTTTTTTCCTCCAGTTTATTAATTTTTAGATAAGGTGAGTTTATTTTATCAGGCATATGGGAATCTTTGGAATCATTTATTAATTCACTATCTCCTTCATTTTCGCCTATTATTACATCTATTAATTGATTACCTTTAATAATTCGGTCTTTTTGTTTTTCGTTATACTGATGAAAAGTATCCATTTTAAAAAATATTTAAAGTATAAGTTAAATCAAATTTAAATATTTAAAAAATATCACGGAATATAATAAATTTTATTAATTTATTGTTATTTACTGAAATAAATATAGTTATAATTAATACATAATAATTAGTATTAGATAAATTTCTAAGAAAATATTTAAATCTCACACCCAGTTTTTAGTATTAAGATGGTGTATTTCCGAAAATATATCTTGAGTTTTATTAAAATTATTAAAAGGGTAGAATACTATAGATCTTTTATTTTTAATATAATTGATAGCTCCCTGTTTAGTAAAATTAAAGTATTTTATAAGAAAACATACTATTATAGTTGCGGATCGTTGCATTCCAGCTCTACAATGAACTAATATAGGTTTTTTATTTATATAACATTTATACATAAATGGAAGAATAGTATGAATATATTTAAATATGTGTAAATTGGAACTAAATGACATATCATCTGATACATTTACACGATAATTAATAGTTTTATCAGAATAAAAGGGAATATTATGAGTACAATTTACTACGAGATATATTTTTTTTAATAATAATTCGTTAGAAGCACTATTTTTATTACCTAAATATAAGTTAGGTATAATTTCATGGTAACTATCACATATGTTAGAATCAATAGCTTTTATTATTAAATTACCAGTCAATTCCATTATATAATTAAATTATAATATAATTAAATTATATTTCAAATAATTTAAAAAAGGTAATATTAAAGAAAATATAAATTATTTAAAATATTTTGAAATCAGATACGATACTTATATATTTAATATATTTATATCTGCTTATAAAAATGTTAAATATAGAATAATATAAAAATGAAAAAAATAGTTGTATTGGGAGGAGGTAGAATGCCTTTTCATAAATCGTCTACAATATATAAAAATTTATCAAATTTAGATTTATTATCACATTCATTTAATGGTATTTTTGAAAAAATAAAAATTGAAAAAAACAAAATTGATTATATATTAACCGGAAATGTGATACAAGATGTGTCGACTGCTAATGTTGCTCGTGAAACAGCAATCAATTGTAATATTCCAACAAATATACCGGCAGTAACTGTTTCACAAGCTTGTATATCTTCGGGACAATGTGTATCTTTAGCTGGAGATTTAATTAAATCGGGTCAATGTGGAACCGTTTTGGTCGGGGGTGTAGAAAGTTTTTCGGATGTACCTATAAAATATTCAAAACCCATGAGACAATGGCTTATGGAGTTACCTAAAAAACAAAAAAAAGGACTAGTAGAAAGTGTAAATCATTTATCAAAATTAAAATTGTCTTATCTAAAGCCGGAAGCACCAAAATTACAAAATTATAATACAGGTTTATTAATGGGAGAAGCATCCGAACAAATATCAAACATGTTTGGTATATCAAGATTGGAACAAGATAATTATACAGTTAGATCTCATAATTTAGCTTGGGATGCACATAAACAGGGTTTATATAATACTCAGATATATCCATTTAAAGATGAAATATTTGAAAACAATATTAAAAAAGATTTAAAATTTCCGGATATATGTAATTTAAAGCCGAGTTTTATTAAACATGGAACACACACTGCGGCAAATTCAACCGGATTAACTGACGGATCAGCTAGTTGTTTACTTAGTAGTATAGATAAAGCAAAAGATTTAAATATAGAACCATTAGCAATAATAGAAGATACTGTTACAATAGCTACAGATCCATATAATGAAATGTTATTGGGTCCTGCGTATGCAATTCCAAAATTACTTAAAAAGAATAATTTACAACTAAGTGATATAGGAGTATTTGAGATACATGAAGCTTTTGCAGGTCAAATATTAGCAAATTTAACTGCATTAAATAATGAAAACTTCTGCAAAAAAAAATTAGATGCAGATAAAATTGGCGAAATCCCAATGGAAAAACTAAATTTGTGGGGAGGATCAATAGCAATAGGACATCCCCTGGCAGCTAGTAACATAAGAAATATAATGACTGCGATTTATAGAATGAAAAAAGAGAATTCGGAATTTGCATTAGTATCAGCATGTGCGGATTCCGGACTAGGAATATCAATATTATTAAGAAATATATAAACATAACCGTAGATATTTATAATGTTAATAATTAAGTAGCGTATTTAATATTATTATTTCTCCATTTATCATAATCATCCCATCGTTTATATATAAAACGATTATCTTTATGAGGATTTAATTTAGCATAATTAATAATGGGAGCTAGCCATTTTTTTTTATGAAAATACCAATCATGGCCGTCTTTAGAAAAAATATGACTTTTCAATGGAGATACACCTAAACTTTCGTAATTATAAAGACGAGTAGTATAATCAACATTTTTGTATTCTGTATTTAAATTAGATTCAATAATATTTAAGATACGAATATAATTTTCGTTTATAAGTAATAATGAATCGCAATGATATGTCGAGATTTTATCAGGTATTGATAATTTAATTATTTTAAAAATACTGCGTGATTTTTTATAATCATATATATGTTTATGAGGAACTTTTTTACATGTGAAAAAATCTGCACCACATAAACGATCGTATAATGAAGGTCTACAAGGTCTTCTATGTTGTATTTTAGCTAAATATAAATATTCATATATATGGTTAGCTATTAAATGTTTTTTAAAATATATATAGTGTTTATTACTAACTACACTAAATAATA
>MDSY01070017.1_pt1 | contig 11528 bp, 8 predicted proteins | sample 811131 | NCBI WGS metagenome assembly MDSY01 (sample SAMN05326643, study PRJNA326480) | marine metagenome | isolation source: seawater | place: Atlantic Ocean: South West | collected 2010
AAATTTAACATTAATCAAACAAAATACAGAAAGTATAGGAGATTTAGATTTAAAAATTGATAATACTGCTTTACAAGTAAAAAATGATATTATTGGATTAGCACCGGAAACAATGGATACATTAGCAGAAATTGCTGCTGTTATGGGAAATCCTGATAATATAGCCGGAAGTATTATTAATAAATTAACACTACTCGATAATGTAGTTAATAATCATAGTGACAAAGATACTGTTCATGATGTATCTATAAATTTATTAGAAAGTCAAGTTAGTAAAAACTTTAATGATATTTCCCAAAATAGAATAGATATAGTTGCTAATAACGCTACGCATGCCAATCAACTAAACCTAGTTGATATTCAAGTAAATACTAATAGTAATAATATAACCACAAATACAAACAGCGTTAATACAATAAATATTAATGTAGATCAGTTCAAATTGGATATAAGCGAAAATAGACAAAATATATTAGATATGAGTAGAAATTTATTTGATCCAAATGTTGGTGAAGCTCACGGCGCAAGAATATCGAAGAATGAAGCTCATTTACTAGCAGTAGATATTAGTTTAAATGATACAAGAATAAACAATTTAACAAGAATAAGTGATATTTGTAATAATTTAATTAGAATTGTAAGTAACGATCAAGATATAGGCGAGTTACGAAATGATATGGATACAGCTCAAACAGATATAATAGAATTAAAAACAAATGTTAATATTAACGCATCAAATATAGTAGGGAATGATCAAGATATAACAGATTTAAGAACAAGAATGACTGCGGCCGAAACAAACATAACAAATAGTATTAACAATATAGCAAGTAATGATATCGATATAACAGAAAATCAAAACAATATAACCACTTTACAAAATACTACTTCAAATCATACTACAAGATTAAATACTGTTGATATAAGTATAAATCAGCTTGAAACTGGTCAAATTTTAAATATACCTGATAATATTATAAAAATAAATACTAATATAGCAAATATACAAACAAATTTAACAACAACACAAACAAATGCTACAAATATACAGACAAACGAAACAAATATATTAACACAAACACAAAGATTAGATACATTAATGAATGGAGCAGGAACAGCATTAGATACTATAAAAGAATTGGCAGATGTAATAGGTGACCCAAATGGAATAGGTTCTTCTGTAATCACAAAAATAGGAAATTTGGATGCTAGTATGAATGAAATTTTTAACGAAAAAAATCAAAATGACCAAGATATAGCAACGAATGTTCAAAATATAAATGCCAATGTTGTTGCAATTAATACTAAGCAACCATTAATAACAGAGAATGATTTACAAATAAGTTATGTATCCGGATTACAAAATGCAATAAATCAAAAACAAGATGCTATTGAAGAAGAAGGATTGCCACAGAGTAAAGTAGCAGGACTGGCAGTATCATTAAATAGCAAACAAAATGTTATACCTGATGGTGGATTATCAATAGCAAAAACAGCAAATTTACAAGATAAATTGAATGCGAAACAAGATGTTATTGGTGAAGAATCATTACCACAAACAAAAGTATTTAATTTAGTTGCTTCTTTAGCAGGCAAACAAGATAATATAGGAAATGGTGATTTAGCTATAAATCATACACAAGGCTTACAGGTAGCACTAGATAACAAACAAAATGTTATACAAAATAATGATTTATCATTATCTCAAGTTGAAGGTCTAGAAAATGAATTAGCAGCAAAACAATTGGCTTTAGTTGCGGGTGCTAAAATTACAATAAGTAATACACAAACAATAGATACAATAGCAGCAGTTAAATTGGATGAATTAAATGATGTAAAAATGGGTGGAACGGGACTATCAAAAAATGATATAGAATTTGAAAATAGTTTGTTGATAGGAACAATTGAAACCGGTTCATTGAGCGAAGCTATTAATAATATTGGTATAGGAAATCTAGCATTATCTTCTTTAAGCGCCGGTAGAAATAATATAGCAATAGGTGTTGATAGTTTGAGAAATTTAAAAAATAAAGAATATAACGTAGCAGTTGGTACAGATACACTACGACACGTAGTTGGTGATGGTAATACTGCTGTAGGTTATAAAGCAGGTTCTACTAATTTAATAGCCGGTGAGAATAATACTTTGTTGGGGAGACAAGCAGATATTATATTAGGAAATACTTCTATTACTAATGCGACAGCAATAGGATATAATGCGAAAGTTGAACTATCGAATCAAATTCAATTAGGGAATTCATTAGTAAATAATGTTAAAACACCAGGAACACTTACGTTGGGAGAGGTGACTTATCCAAAATTAGATGGAACAGCTGGTCAATTTTTAAGAACAGATGGAAATGGAAATGCTACGTTTACTGGTATTGAAGATTTTGAAGATATATTAAACAGATTAGATGCTAGTATGAATGAAACAGTTCCAGCACAATTAGCAAATACATCTCAAGTAGAAATAAATAGACAAGCAATACAAGCTTTATCAAATATAGATACATCTACATTATCATCTATAGAAACACTTAACACTGCTTTAAATGAAGATTTCAATTTTGCGAATACTGTGTTAGGATTAGTAAATGACAGAATGTCAAAAAATGGTAATGTTATGGAAAACGTAACTGGTATTAAAACCTTTGTTGACGGTATTGTTATACCAGAAGGAAAACATTTAACAGGGAATTCAACAACAACAACACAGTTCAAAACAAAAAGATATATAAATGACCATTTATACGATGGAACTGGTGATATTTCATTAAATGTTATTGATATGGTAGATGTAACCCACGCTGGTTCTGGTAAAATTATAACAGATGCTGAAAGATTAAGAAATGAAAAAATTGAAGAATATGCTGAACAAGCAGCTCAAACTTTTGCTAATATTGAAGCAGCCGGCGCAATGATGGTTAATAAAAATGAAAGTATAATAGGTGTTAAAACATTTACAAATGGTATTGCTATACCAGGTGGTCAACAATTATCGGGTAATTCTTCAACGGCTACTAAATTTAAAACAGCGAGAAAAATAAATGGTCATTCATTTGACGGAACTAGTGATATTTCTGTAAATTGTATTGATTTGCCTGATATTGCTTCTGTTGGTTCTGGTCAAATAATAACTATACAAGAGAGAGATGACATTAATAGTAATAAATCAAGATTAAATACATTATTGAATAATGCTAATGGTGTTTTAGATACTGTATTAGAAATACAACAAGCAATTAAAACCGATCCTCAATTTTTCCAAACAATGGAAAATTCTTTATCAACAAAAGTGAATAAAGATGGTAATATAAACGAGATAATAACAGGTATTAAAACTTTTACCCAATTATTAAAAGCACCGGGTGGTATAGAAGGAAATGTTACAGGAAATTTAACCGGAAATGCTTCTACCGCAACACAATTTCAAACACAAAGATATATCAATGGTCATTTATTTGATGGAACTACTAATGCTAGTTTAAAAGTAACTGATTTAACAGATGTAAGTGATGAAGGTTCTGGTAAAATTATAACAGATGCTGAAAGAAATGTAATAACCGATATTAGTAATGTTATTGCTACTAGAGTTGATGCTCAACACATATCAAATAGAGGAGCTTTAATGAGGTCAGGTAATCAAACAGTAGATGGTGTTATAACATATACAAAAGATATTCTTGGAGATTTAAGTGGTAATGCTGCTACTGCTGAAGTATTACGTGTTCCAATATATATAGCTGGACAAAGATTTGATGGTTCAAATGATGTTGATTTTTCAGTAACTGATTTAACAGATGTAACTCATGAAGGTTCTGGTAAAATTATAACAGATGAAGAACGAACAACTTTAAATGTTACATATCTTGACCGATTAAATAATATAGATGCTAGTATTAATCAAAATATAGCTAGTTTAAATACGCATAGCAATCAAATAAATAATATTGATGGTAATACTGTAAAAATAACAAATGTTAATCAAACCATAAATGGTAATAAAACATTTTCAAATGATATAATTGGTAATATAACAGGAAATTCTAATTCAGCAACACAATTACAAAACGGTAGAACAATAGCAGGTCAATTTTTTGATGGACGAAATAATATAGATATAGCAGCAGAAGATTTAACAAATATTACAGATGCTGGTTCAGGTAAAATAATTAAAAATACTGAAAGAACTAATTATGATGATATAGTGGATGATGGTGTTAGAAAAAGTAATATAAACCAAACTATAGCAGGTATAAAAACATTTTCTAATCCAATAGTTGGTGATTTAAATGGTAATGCTGCTACAGCAACTACATTATCACCCGGTTGTTTTGTAAATGGAACATTATTAACAGGCGGAGTTAATATAAATTTAGCAGCGAAAGATTTAAGTGATATAGATAATGCTCATGAACATTCAGGTAAAATTATAACAGATTCTGAAAGAGAAACATTATTAAATACTAGAAATACAGCAGATAATAATACATTTGCTATTAGAGATTTATCTCAGAATTTAGATTTAATAATTAGAGATTCTGAAGGTATTTTGGAAACATTATCAGCAATAAATGATTCTACAGATTTTGTATTAGATGTAACTAATAAAGTAGCAGATATAAGTAGTTCACATATTGATTTGTCAAGCAATTACTATGCTTTAAAAGAAGTTCATGAAGGATTATTAAACTCGCATACAGATTTATCAACCAATCATTATGCTCTAAATGATTTACATATAGATTTATCAGGTAATCATTATGCTTTAAAATCCTTACATGATACTTTAAGAACCGACCATAATAATTTAAAATCAGCTCATGATTTATTAAAAACAGACCACGATTTATTACAAACAGATCACAATACACTTTCTGATAATCATGATAATTTACAAACAACACATAATACTCTTTCTGATAATCATGATACATTACAAGCATCACATAATACTCTTTCCGGAAATCATAATACTTTACAAACTAATTTTACTGATATTTCTTCTAATTATTATTCTTATAAAGCAAGTCAAACTCAAGATTTCAATTTACTTTCAGGAAATCATGATAATTTGAAAATAGCTCATGACGCTTTACAAGTATCACATAATACACTTTCCGATAATCATGATAATTTACAAAGTTTACACGATACATTATCAACAAGCCATGATGATTTTACTAATCGTGTAACAATTATCGAAAATGGATTTGAATCAAATGAGGTGCTTGTTTCAGCAATAAATAGTAAATATTCAGATTTATCTAATAATTTTTATGGAGATTTTACAGTTGAAGGAAATAAGACATTTACAAAAACAATAGTAGCAAATGGAGGGATATCAATAGACAATAAAAAATATGTTTCAGGGAATAAAGTAAATTATCCAACAGCAGTTACAGCTACAACTTATCAAAGCACTGATGTTCAAACAAATAATGATTTAGCAACAATACTAACTACTTTATCAAATAATATTGCTAGTTTATCAAGTGCTTTACATGCATTAAATGGTAAAACAGTATTAAATGAAGAAGTATTGGAAGAAGGTGGTTTATAATTTTTTTTAGAAATATATAATGTTTAATAATTATATATGTCTTTTACAAGTTTTAAATATGATCCAGCTAGAGTTAAAGATAGATTAAATAGAGCTACAGCAAAAGGGAGATATTATTTGAATGTTCCCGGACCATTAAATTCGAGTTGTTATATGGAGGATCCTCAAGTAAGATTACAAGGATTTGCGGCTAATAATATGAGTGTAATTGGAGGACATCCGATTGATATAGACAGTGATTTAAGTGGAAGAGGGAAAAAATTAACAAAATGTGGAACTACATCACCATTTCCTTTAAATAAAAGAGTAAAAACAGAAAAAATCTCATATTCTAATTGCGAATCTTTTGGTTCTGACCAATCAAGAACAACACATCCAGCGAGAAATTATAGGTCTTTAGAACAATCATTAATACAACCATTATATTTAAATCCTCAAGAAAATGTATGTATGCATTTTCACAATAATATCAATACAAGACTTTTAGAAAGAGATAACTATCAGCCAAAATTGCCTTGTTTGTAATATATTTGTTTATAATGATAATAAAATATATTACACTATATTATATAATGGAAGTAGCAATACCGATCATAGCATTGGGATCTATGTATGTTATCTCAAACCAAAATAAAGAAGAAAAAGAAGGTTTTGTGGGTGTTCATAATACAAGTAGAAGATTACCAAATACACATACTTATCCGCAAAATTATCCAACAGAAAATAAAAAAGCAGAAAGACAAAATATATTATCATATTCTGGTGCTAGTCCGGATACGGATATGAAACCATATAATCCTGCTGGAAATATAAAAACTGAAATTTCTGAAAAAACTTTTTCGTCTTTAACAGGTAATACAATAAATCCAAATGAATTAAAACATAATAATATGGTGCCTTTTTTCGGGTCATCCATTACACAATCAACAAAAGGATATGAAGGATTATTAGATTCATATACAGGGGCAGGTAGTCAAAGAATTGAAAAACAATCTCAAGCACCGATGTTTAAACCAAAAAAAGATATGAATTGGACACACGGCATGCCTTCAACTACTGATTATATGCAAAGTCGTATGAGAAGTAATATAAGTTCAAAAATGAATAATGTAAAACCTTGGGAAGAAATAAGAGTAGGACCAGGTTTAAACAAAGGTTTTGAATCAAAAGGTTCAGGTGGATTTAACGCTGGTATGGATGCTAGAGAAAAATGGGGTCCAAAAACTGTTGACCAATTAAGAGCAGCAAATAATCCTAAAAATTCTTATAAAGGACAAATTTTAGGAGGTCATGTTGGAAGAAGAGGTCCAAGAGGTATTATTGGAAAAATAGAAAAAAATAGACCGGATACATATTATATTCAAAGTGCTGATAGATGGTTTACTACTACTGGTATAGAAAAAGCACCAACAGCACGTTCTGACCATATTTTACGTGATGTTAATAGAATAACTACTAGTCAACAAGTAGTAGGTGGTGGAAGTGGAACAAATGGACCAACGCAAAGACAAACCGTTCAGCCGTCTGAAAAACCACAGTTTGATGGGCCTGATAAATATCTAGGAGGAGTAACTAGACCAAACGGACAAGATGTAACAACTAAAGATTATGGTAAAGAAGGATTTACACCTACAGTAAATTCCAGAATGCTTACACAAGAAAATGAATATTTGGGTGGTGTTGCTCGTGGTGTATATGCTATGATGACTCCTTTATTAGATGTATTACGTCCAACAAGAAAACAAAATGTTATTGGTAATTTAAGACCAAGTGGTAATGCTAATGCTACCGGTCAACAACAAAGAATATGGAATCCTCACGATACTCCAAAAACAACAATAAAAGAACAAACTGAAAATACAAAACACATCAAACATGGAGGAAGAGGTGGAGTTGGAGGATATACTACAAATGAACATCAACCAACATATAGTCAACGTGATACTACAACTGTATGTGAATTCTATGGTAATCCCGGTGGAAAAGAAGGTTATGGAGCAAAAGGTAAAATTTACAATGCTGCTTATAATGCTAATTTGAATCCAAATAGAGAAGTTGTTTCAAAAGTCGATAGATTTAATATTGGAAATCATAATTTATATAATGCTAATGTTAATGTAATGAATTTCAAAAATAAAAATGTTAAACCATCTAGACCTATGCCCAATTTACCAAAATCAGCATCTAATGTTAGTATGATGGGTAATTATCAAGATAGAAACATAAGAGAAGTTTCTCAACAATGTGCTAGAAACTCTTCAGATAATTTACGACCTTTCCATAATAATCCTTATACGCATCCAATGGGAAGTGTAGCATAAATATATTAATTAAATTAATAATTAAAAATATCAAAATAATACTATTATATGTCTTTACAAATCCATAATAATATTATTAATAAACTTAATTATTTTATAGAAAATAAAAAAATACCTCATATTATATTTTATGGACCTTCTGGTAGTGGAAAAAGAGGAATATTAAATAAATTTATTAACAAAATTTATAAAAATGATAAAAATAATATCAAAAAATATGTAATGTATGTTAATTGTGCGCACGGTAAAGGTATTAGATTTATTAGAGATGAATTAAAATTTTTCGCAAAAACAAACATACATAATTATAACGGTAGTTTATTTAAAAGTATAATTTTATTTAATGCCGGTAATTTAACTACTGATGCACAATCGGCTTTAAGAAGATGTATTGAACAATTTAGCCATAATACAAGGTTTTTTATTATTATTGAAGATATAAATCTATTATTAAAACCTATATTATCAAGATTTTGTAACATATACATTCCTTTACCTTTAATTGATAACAATAGAATTTGTTTGTATGAACATAATAAAATAAAAATCGACGATACAGAATATTACAAAAATAATAATAAATGGCTTAATAAAATTGTAAATAAAAGAAATTTTAATACTATTAATAAAACAAGAATATTAGCATTAAAATTATATGAAAAAGGATTTAGTGCTTTAGATGTAATTGAATTCATCAAAAATGATTCAAAGTTACCTAATGATATAAAATGGAATATTCTTATTTTTATTGATAAACTTAGAAAAGAATTCCGAAATGAAAAATTTTTAATATTAATTATACTGAATATTTATTTTATGCGGAAAAAGATAGATTTAGAAAATATAATATCAATTTAAATGGACGATTATAATGTTAATGTGTTGTCTGAAGCTAAAAATGAATATTCATCTAGATTATTAAATATATTAACACCTTTAATTTTAGAAGGAATCAAATCTATTTTCGATGAAGCTGTATCGTTATGTCAAAGTAACGACGAAGATGCAAAATATCTCATGACTTTTCAAAATTTTTTAACAAGAGTTCCAAAATGGAATTCTAATATAATTGACGAAGAATCAAAACGTATAAGTAAAAAAAGCGAATGTCCTTATTTAACTGATTTATTAACTTGTGTTCATATCACACAGTTAAAAGTTTTAACTAGTATTCGTGTATCTCAAAAACAAAAAAAAATCGACATTGATATTCCAAAATTAAACACTTTTATTCATAAAGTTTATATCGAATTAGCTAGAAAATTATACAGTAATGTCTACCTTTATGAAAAAGATATTCTACCATTGCAATATCAAAAAAACAGAAGAGAAGTAGAAATACTTTGTAGAGAAAGTATATTAAATGTTATTCGTGAATCTGTACCGGTTGAAAAAATATTGAGAGCATACATTGATGAAACAGTTGATGAAGAAATTATTGAAGAGATTATTGAGAAAAAAATGACAGACAAAGAAGCAAAAGAAATTGCTGATGAAATTGCTGAGAAAAAAATAGAAAAAGAAAATAAAGAAAAAGAAAAAGATAAAGAAGACGATGTAGCTGTAAAAAAAATAGATAAAGAAGACGATTCTGATAATAAAGATAAAGATAAAAATGATTTTAGTGATTCCTTTAATGATTTAACAAAAAAATTAGAAAAGAATAAAAAATTTTCTATGAAAATGAATATTCCAAAACCTTCTCCAAACCTTGATAAAGAAAAGAAACCTGTTGAACCTTTTAAAAATAATATTAATTTAGACAAACCTCTACGACCACCTAGTCCAATGAAATTATCTTTTAATGACAAAGATAGTGTTTTAGATATGGGAACTAATAAAAGCACTATTGTTAATGCACCAAAAGATATTCCAAGATTAGAAAAAATTGCTACTGAAAACATGGCTAGAAGAAAAGCAGAAGATGAAGAAGATGATGATGACTACGATGACGGAGATAAATTAACTATTCATTCCGGTGATAGTATCAACTTAAAAATTGAAGATATCGGTTCTTTAGATAAAAAAATGAAACTAGATCAGCCAAAATTAGATGTGGAAATATTAACTTAACTATATGCGTTAAATTATTTTATTTAACTTCATAAAATAATTTATATTTATGCAATATTCTGTTTTTGTTATTGGCGTTGTAATTGCTGTAATTTATCTTATTTTCAAATTTATCGAAATGAAATATATTTTAAAAGAAAATAAACCTGTAAAAAAGTTATTTAGAGATACTGTTATCGTATACATAAGTGTAGTAGTAGGTTATTATACTTTAAATCAAATTTCAAGTGATATTATTGATTCTTCTTCTCCGGAAGTATTTACTGGAAATCCAGGATTTTAATGTTATTGTGGATTCTCCTTTTTTAGAACCCACTGCCATTCTCCATCTTTTTTTACATAATCACCTGGACCTTCAATGAAATCCCAATATCCATCATCTTTTTTTCTCCATCCACCTACTTTTGGCAATTCAAATCCATCGCGTTCAGCGATTTTTTTACAACAATCATTTATATCTTTTAATAGCTTTTCTAATTCTGGTTCAATCATCTTTATTAATATAAAAAAATATATTTATATTAATTCAATTTAAAAAGTGATATAAGTATATATGAAAATTAATTATAAACATCAATTTATTATGTTTATTGTCATGGTGTTGGCTGGTATGTTATTTAATCCAATGAGTATGTTAGCTTATGACATTAACCATTTATATAATTCTAAAACACTATTTTACGGTGGATTGTTAATGGCTTCAAATATGATTTGGGCTCATGAAATAGTTCATAAATTATCTATGAATCATTTTAATATAAATCTTTTTTTATTTGGCATTTCTTTATCTATATTTATTGTATTTTTTGTATTAAGAAAACAATTATTTATAACTGAAAAAGATTGGTTGAAAAGAATGATACCACATCATTCTACAGCATTAACTACTACAAATCAATTATTAAAAAATAGAGAAAAAGATTTGAAATCTAATCCACAATTATTTAGATTAGCAAAAGATATTATATATAATCAAGAAAGAGAAATCGTTCTTATGAAACTTATGCTTGAAAAATATAAATAATCATTTACCAATCTTTTTAAATTTACTATTATTAAATTTAGTTTCAAATTTCTTAGCAAACATTTCCCGGCGTTTTTGTGGGTCAGTTGGTCGCAATTTTTCTTTTTCTTGTCTCTTTTTTTCAATCTCTTTTCTTTTTCTTTCTTTTTCTTCTTCTTTTTTTTGTGAATTATAGTCATCTCTTATACAAGTATAACAATATAACCACGGATGATTATGTTCAACCCATTCTTTTACTTTCAATTCCATATAATAATTCAAAAATTCATCATTTATTTTCAAATTATCTTCCCATAATCGGGTTAAACACCAAACTAAAAATTCATCTTTATTATTTTCATTCAAAATAATAAATTGAGGATCTTGATTTTCATTATCAACAATATTCATTATATTAATTAAAATCATTATATTTTAATTAATTCAATTTAAACATATACAGGTATTGCGTCAATATTCATATATTTTGATTTTTTTACTTTTTTCTTATTAACTATCAATTTTTTAAATAACCAATGATTTATCACTTTAGAAGGAACATGAT
>MDSY01115350.1_pt1 | contig 11525 bp, 2 predicted proteins | sample 811131 | NCBI WGS metagenome assembly MDSY01 (sample SAMN05326643, study PRJNA326480) | marine metagenome | isolation source: seawater | place: Atlantic Ocean: South West | collected 2010
AGGAATAGAGCACCCCGAACAAAAGTGGCCCTTGTATTCCACGTCCAGCTCGTTTTTTGTTTTTTTTCGATTTTCGCTTTTGTTTATTTTCGGTATACTGTCTATATATATCATAGCCCATGTATATGCCACACGCCAAAATGCGATATCACAGCACCGCGTCTTATAAACGCGCCTATATGCGCCCTTCCTCTCCTTCCCTCCCCGCTCTTCCCTCTTTCCGTCTGTCTCTCCTCTCTCTGCCTGCCTCTCTTCTCTCTCCTCATTATGAAATTTTCCCTCCTTAGAAGAAAGAGCGGCTTTCGGATGTCCCCGGCGTCCGCTCATTTGGGAACCTCAGCATGCTTCTCCTCGGCGTCGAAAGGGTGGAGGTCACGGAGCCGGAGCTACTGGCGCTCCTTGGGCTTCTCGTAATTTCAGCAGCTGCTTCCGCCTCTGCAGCTAACCGAGCTCGGCGGTCCTCTTGAAGGGTCTGCGTCAAATCCATGATTTGCGACCTCACAGCTCCGTTGGTGGTGCCCACGGTGTCCTTCACGTCGACGACTGCCTTGTCCAGTTTCGCGAGCAGCGAGCCGATTTTGTCGAAGTCTTCGTCGTCGGAGTCCTCATCTGGCACGGCAGTGGCCTTGTTGCGTGGAATCCACGACAGGTTGCTCTTGGTCAGCATATCTGATACGTACTTTTCGATGCCCGTGTACTCCGTTCGCGGCTTGGTTTTCAGGTGCATGACAAAGAAAAAGTAATGCCACATGTTGTGCTGCTCTTTGTAGTGCAGAGCCCAGCCACCTCTGTGCGAGCCGGCGGTAGCGCCGGGGTCACTGAACACTTCGAACTTCTGCCGACCCAATCCGCAGATTACGCATCGATTCGTTCTCTTTTCAAGCTGGTCGCTTGCGCGTTCGCGCATCGACGAGAACGTGTCGAGAATGATACCGAAGATGAGGTTCAAGAGCAAAATGGTGATGATGACAAAAAAGAGAAGGTCGAAGAAATAGCGACCAACGGTGTGCACCTCCGAGTCCGTCGATGCCGAATCCATCGGAGGAGTGTTGCCGAGCTCCGCGGAGAGGAATTCGCCAATTCCACCTCCCGTGAGCAAGCCATTCACTAGAAACACCGCGAAGCAAGACATGATGGATCTACACATGGTGTCCTCTTCGTCGGCGTCGCCATAGTAGCCGTCAGTGTTCCTCAGGTCTTTGTGGAATGCCCAGAAAGCAACCACCATGAAAATATAAATCACAACGACGCCGAAGAAGGCGGTCACGGAGAGCTGCTGGATGGGATTCGAAACCGCTCGCGCCACCCGGCGCAGAGTTGAACTGAAGTGGAGCAGCGACAGCAGCTGAACTGAAAACAGGAACATTAAGGTAACGGGCCAACCTGCAATCTGGTGCATCAATGCGACTAGATTGATGGCGAAGTACACCAGCGACACTTTCACGCGTCGGTGGAATAGCACGTCGTAGACGTCTGCGTACTTGCGGGCCGCCCAAGTGAGTGCCGCGGGACGCCGCCGACAAACGTTGCGTGTCGCATCGAAGAGGGGGATGAGCGACAAGTAAGTCGACCACGCCACGATCACTCTAAGGCTCGAGCTCGCCGTGTAAAACGTGTTCTGGTATATCACTGCAGCGCGACACAGCTGCACGGCAGCAATCACGAGCAACGGCGTGCTGAAGGTAGCCCAGTAATCTTTAAAGATGCGCTTCGTGAAAAGCTGCTGCAGATACGTCAGAGAAGCTTTACCGCTCGCTGCCGCCTGGTTTATTTCGTAGGCGAAGTGCCGATCGTTTTGGAGCCATAAGAGCGGTGCGTTGAAACATGCGTTTGCTATCGCTACCGTTGCGTTCAAGGCAAGCTGCACCCAGCCGAGCGCGAATATGACACCTTCAAAGTGCGGTGGGTGGATCTCAATAGCTCCTTCCACCCCGCTACGCTTAACGGATATGATAATGATAAGATTTACAACAAGTGAGACAATCCAAGGCGCCACCTGAAACCTCTCATCCGTAATGGACGCGATTATTGGACCCATCATGGCAAGCTTGTACTTCCACTCCAGTTCATCCTGCAAAGGAACAGTCGCGGTGGCATCCTTTGACGCAAAATTTGGAACTGTGCGAACGAAGAAGTCCCGTAGCAACTGCGGCCCATCCAGGGAGTAGTCCAGGCTCTCATGCAAGAGTAGCTTTTGCTCATCTGTTAAATAATGGCAGACCGCGGGTCGCGGAAAGAATACTTGAACCAGCTCGCCTTTGAACTGCACCTCGATCGATAAACACGTGTCACTAAAAAGTTCCCGCAATTTACGTGCTTTGTACGATCGCCGCAGTCCCTCTTCGACCCTTTTCATTTCCGCGCGTCGCGACTTCACATAAGCAACGTCGGAAGGGTCGGTAGTCTGCAGACTCTCGTCGAGAGTTATCGTGTTGGTGACGTCATCATTTATAGAGGAGGAATTCGACTCCGACTCTGATTCTGACTCGTCGCTGTCTGCATCATCAATGTTACTCTTAAAACTTTCATCGACGAAATTGAATTGACTCGACCCGAGGTGGCTCGTATCTCCATCGCCCTGAGAAACATTCATCAGAGCCAAGGTTCTCATCAAAGCTACAAGCATTGTTCCAGAGTACACGAAAATATGCTCGTGGTGCTTTACACTGTACTTGTGAAAGAATTCGGGCTCCGTGAAGCTTCTGCCGGGTAGCGCCGCGAGTTCGGCGTGTATGTTTTCGTTCTTGATTTCGTCAAAGAATGACATTTTCTTTGATTTCAAAGACTGTAAACTCACTTCAGTTTCAGATCGCGTCTTTGCGAAATCCTCGGCTTTGAAGTTGCTGCCACGCCGTTTTATTTCTCGATTTATCTCCCTCTGCTCTTTAAGATCCCTTATTTTGACGAGCTTCTTCACCTTCCTCCTTCTTTTATCCAAAAGCCCCGAATAAAAGGCAAATTTGGTCAATTGATTCCGAAAATCAACAGGGTCCAAAAGGTCCAGAAGTTGCGAGCGGACTAGACCATGAGAATCTACCTTGCGTCCCTCAAGTAGGGCCAAAAATAGTACCATAACAGCGGTCTGCATCCATGAATTATACCTGATAAATTTGGCGTATGCAACAAGGTGATGGCTGTTCGGTGAGCTTATCAGGACTTCCTTCAAAGCGAGCACAAATCCAGGACTCGATGCGACAAGCTCCTGATTCGTGGGGTTCGGCCCTTGGCACACCTCCGTGATGAAGAGAGCAATGGAACCTAAGAGTGCCAAGCAGGCCGCCGGCATCACCCGATAGGTCTTTCCGTGTTGGCCGACCATGGTGGTAAACAGGCTGCACGCTTCACGAATGATTTGTATGTTTAGAGTCTCTGATTCACCGAGTGATGATGACTCAAACCCCTCATCTTCCGTAAAAATGGCCTGGCAATTTCGAAGGAGGGACTGCATTCCTTCATGGTGACCCTCGGCCATATTTTGTACCAGCTGGATGACCCGAGATGCGGCTGTTACCAAAGTTTTTAGACGATCAGTACTGGCGCTAAAAGCACCCGTCCGGAGTTGCAAGGACCGCTCAAATTCGTTTTCGATGTCTGATAGTAGACAACATATGCGGGTCATCATCAAAGTGTCTTTCGTGCGGACGATATACTGTTCCATCCGATTTTGGACACTGACATTGCCACCCTCCAAAAGTGCGATGCCAAAAGCCACCGATTCTTCGAATAGAAGGGTCCCCGGTTCGACAACGCCCAGGAGGTCGACGAGCATTTCGGTTCCCCCAGTTTCGTTCAGGATGTGCTGCATTTGAATTTTCGCGTAAGATATTTCCTCCTCGTTAAAATGTGCGATAGGCACTATCGCCATCATGCGACTTTCTTCCGTTCTCCATCTTAGTGGAATATATTCCTGATAGCGCGCCGACTTAGGCAGCGGTTTGCATTCCTCAGCATGTTGAATCAGGTACCGAAGAAGTTTGATTGCGAGGTGCGGGTTGCGCTCTGCATCGTCCAATATATACTTCTTCCGCGATGCTGGGTCATTGCGCTCTTTGACATCCCGGCAGACGGTCCGAATATGTTGAACCACCTTCGCAACGAAGCATGGAGTTGTGTGCACGCCATCCGTTTGCGCTTTAAGATCGAGAAGCAGATTAACGAGGACGCCAAACTCTTCGTCGACGGCGTTCTCTATTTGCTTCGAATGCTTCAGGCAGTTTACATAGTCGTTGACGAATATTGACACCCCCGAACGCTCCACCATTACATTCATCTTTCTTTCGTCGTCAGCACGGAGGAAGGCACCGTCCAAGATGCGGGCGGCTGCAACGGCGCTGTTCCAGTTGACAACGAGGGGAGGTTTCGGTTCTGTGCCGCTAATTTGATCCATCAAACGATTATCCCGGAGCTCTATCCCGTCCACAAAAAGCTTCAGATCTACCACATGAATTCCAGTTATGCCCTGGATACGCCCGAGCACGGCAAGTACGGTATCTGACTTGTTGAATGCGAAGTCGACGTAACGACGATTCGTGGGAAGACAAATAAGAGGCAGATGCACGGCCGTGTCGTCGATAGGTCTGATGAATGCGAGGTCCACCTCGAACGCAACATTCGTAACTTCGATCTTAAAGCTGACCGCAGGCGGCATGTCTACATCCTTGAGCGCGCACGATCCAATCTCACCATCCAGCTTGTGTGCTTCGAAATATACTGAGGCCGCAGTCCCGGAAGAGCGCTGTTTTGTAAGCCGAATATCGCCAAACGATTCGCACTTCGATTCGATTTCTCTCACGGAAGACTGAGGTGCCAAACTGCTCAAGAGGATACCATTACTGTGCAACTCATCAATGCTCGTAAAATCCGTGCCTTCGAGAAGGTCTGTATCCATCCGACGCTGGTCCTCTCGTTTCCCCTCCAAGTAAAATGTGGAATCATAGAAGTATGTCTTCTTGGCTGCAAGGAAAGGATTGATTGAAACTAGAGTGCTTCGTCTCTGGCGCTCATCGATAAGCTCAAAGCATCTCATCGCAGCGGGAAGCCGATGCTGCTCGAAAACGTGCATTGCGAACCACCCACAAATCCCCATCACTCGGCCAATGTGGTCAATGTGAGCTCTTGACTCGGCCAAGACGTGTACTTGATGATGAAGCCGAGTCTCAACGGATTCAAGCGAGCTACTCAGCTCCGGATCCAAATCAGCAGGCACGAAGTCGTCGTATCGGCGGTAAAACGCCGATACAACCCCAACCAACGCGCCGTATACTAAATCCATGGTTTTCCACGTCGTTAAGGTTGGGCAGCGACCTAAACCAGCAATTCCCCCGATTTTCAATGAGTGATATTCCTTGCGGGACAACTCTTCGTCGCGAAATATCACCTGCATGCCTTTTTCTTCCTTGGCCATGGTGTAGTGTTCCAAAACTGTCGCGGTATATCTCTCAAGAATTGTCGCGATCATGCCCAAAACCTTCACGAGTTGCGGAAAGAGCACTTTGACTCTCATCGTTGTGGTGCCATCTTCCTCGGGGTTTCGAGAGAGAAAGACCGTGTGAAAATATTCACAAAACGCATCGAGTACAAGGAGATGTCCCCAGTCGGCCACGATAATTCCTTTGACCTGGTAGATCGAAATGTCTCCACGGCAAGCCGGGTCATCCTTCCACGGAACATTTGGCGGGTTACTTTGAGCATCGAAAAGAATGCTCTCGATGACTTTAAAGACCAGAGGAAATGGTAAAATATCAGCACAGCGAATCATGTTCACCGAGTGTTCATTCGCACAGCATCGCGCCAGGAGACGCACTATTGCGGCATGATATGCGAGCCGAAGGTGCTTATCCTCCAACTGCATACCTGGTACCTGCCTGCACTCCTCTAGAAGTATCTCACGTTCTTTGTATTTGATCTCTTCAGTGAAGTCCTCCTCCGAAAAGTTTATGTCGTGATAAGTGAGAGCCACTCGCGAGTATCCAGGGGACATGATAACGCCAAGAATGGTGGATTGTATTCTCCGAGACGGCGCCGAGTTAAAGCCCACAAGCGCCGCAAATACGCTCAGCACGGTAAAGGTGTCATGTTTATGCTTCTCATCGTTTACGCCCCATCGCTCGATGAAGTCCGTGTACACACGTAGGCTTGATTCTGACATTTCATCCGCCAAATTTTGATTCAACGCGAGGAGATTCAAGAGAATATTGAAGGCCCCACCGACCTCAGCCTCCTCCTCTAGTGCTAGGTGTCCGACTACTTCCTGAACGCCCAAGTTTTTCAACGTAAACAGCTTGCTGGAAGTGGATACTAGGCCAGAAATAGTCGCGGCAACCAAAACCTGGATGTGCTTCTCGACATGAATTCTAGTGACGGTACAACCTTCAATAAGTTGCTGGAGAAGGTCCGCCGCTGCCGTGTGCACGGTGCGTAAGGGAACGATGACCTCGTCGCTACCAAAAATATAAGGTATCTCAAGAAATTCCATTGCGACATCGAGAATACCAGCGCGGAAAAAGTAGAGCTGACAGCGGCTGTACACGCCGCTGCTCTTGAAGCGAGCTCTGTAAATGACCGATTTCACATAGTTCATTACAGCAATCGCATTTTTAATAGCTTTCTCCACCTCAGTCTGCGGACTCCCATCCGACGCCGTCGTCCAGCTCTTAAGCCGTTGAAGCAAATGTTTCAAAAATTTGACTTCGCCTGCAGCCAAGTCCTCGAACAGCACTCTCCCATTCTCGTTGAAACCGAAGAGCTCGAGCCGTTCTAAGTTCTTCACGAGGGTATCTTTTGTGCGGAAGCATGAGATGAGCAGGTTGAGGATACGCCATTCGGAAGTGTGTATGTCATCGCTAGCTGCCCCTGCTTCGCTGGTACCGTTGACAATGAAGCTGATGAGCGTTAGCTCCGGTGCTGACTGCCCCTTTCCTTCCATAGCATCCTTTGCCAACCCAAGGAAGGAGGTACAAGCCAAGTTTGAATCGAAGAGATCGAGGAAGAGGCCCCGGCCTTTATTCCCGAGCTGCATCGACTCTTCTTGACTCACGGAATCTAAGTACTCGAAGAAGCGATTAACTCTAAGCAATTTTGTGCGGCCGTCACAGAATTGCTCGCCAACAATAGTCAGCTCAACGTCCGTTAGCACAATGCCGAGGGTTTCGAGAAGCTTCTGGAAGTCAACCTTGGTCATTCTGACGCTCTTTTTGTGGTCGGACATAAAATGATCACGCTGGACGTTGCCTTTGATGAACGCCGCTTGAATTCGGCGCACGAATAAGACAACGTCTCGATTCAGAGTCAACGCACTCCCAAGCAAAGGAAGTCCTTGTCCAATTTGCTTCCGATACCCGCGCACCCAAGATGTCCGTTCGGGTCGAATCGATCCCGACTTTCGATTAAGAAAGTAGCTCCACCCAAGGTCCGGCTCAGCCTTGGAGGCCTCCTGTATGTTCACCAGGAAATTCGACACCAGGGCATCCATCGCGATCTTCTGAACCGTGGTAAGGATCCCCAAAAGTTTCATATTGCCTTGAATTCTACGGGTGGTTGCTGCGCGAAGTGCAAACTGATCAGGTTGATCTCTGGTTCCGAAGTACACCCTCTCGTAGTTATTTATGGTTCGGCTGAAATCACCTGTTGACTTGAAAAGATCCGATGCCGATGTCTCCCCGGAAGAGAGGTGCGACGAGGACGAGGGATCGTTGCTTCCAATTGTTGATTGGAGGTCCTTCATGACATGAACCAAATCAATGATGCCGTTTTGCTTCGGGGCTGAAGATAACGCTCGCTGAATATTCCCTAAGCTCCACATGCCGCTTCCGATCGTTTGCTGCACGAGTCCCAAAGCACTAATTTGCTCGCGCTTTCGAATCCAACATCGGCGTCGGACGAAGTGCTGTGGAAATTGACGGGATGAATACCCCCTACTTTCGCCGAGCCTGAAGTCAAAAGCTGTTTCCCATGGAGGTATTGTGCCTGTGCCATTTCGAGGGTTACCACGAGTCGGCTGCCACGGTCCAGCCCACTTCCAAACTTCAATGCCCTCGACCAAGACCATTGGGAGCCCCTCCTCGGAGAAGCGGTCCCTTTCAGGTCCTTCGTTACCGTCTTCGAAGTCATGTTGCCCACCATCGACCTGGAACACAGTATTTGCCGGGGTCGACGATACAACATCTATTCCGCATCTGCTGTTAAACAGGTCCTGAACCTCTTTTCGCTGTTCGCACCGAAAAGGCAGCTGTTTGTCTAGTCCACCCGATAATTGCCCAAATCGCTTTGTCCACCCGATGGAACCTGGCATCCAACGTTCATACTCGTATAGAACGTCTTCTTCGACGACTTGAGGACTTTTGTCGTGCATAATGACCACTATCGCGTTCTCTTCCCCGACTTCAGCGGCGAGAGAAGCAAATGATACTTTCATACTCACCGCTGCCAACTTTGCCTTCAGCACACGTTTGTCGGCTTCACTTTCGCCATCGGCGTTGGTTTTCTTCCAACTCGATGTGCGTCCAAGTAGACCGTCCTCCTGCTTTCCTTCCGGCTCAAGATCTTCATGTCTGGGTTCTTCCTGTACTACTTCCTCCATTTCGAGGGCAGGAGTACTACCGTTCAACCGCCAAACTCCTGCATGATCGAAATTGAACTCTGTTTCACTTCCAATGACAGCGGCCTCCTCCGTGGTCATTCCCTCGCGCCAAGAGCGCCCATACACGCGAAGGTTGGAAATGGTGACAATTCCATACAATATCTTGAAGATCGAACCCACGACGCTAGCGTACGTCTCCTCTTCCGTTAGGAACCCGCACTCAGTGAGGACTTCTGTGATGCTGAATAGGTTATAAAGGAATTCAATGTGTTCGATATACTTCGTCGAGCTCTCGTCATCCGCTAAGCGTTCAAACGACGATGCATCTTCCAGCAACCTCTCAACCGTTTTTACAGCGAGCCTGAACTTCTGAGGATCGTTACTGTAAGTAAAAGCCGTCGCTTCGGATGCACCATCACCAAGGCCTACTCCCGAGTCGTGTTCTAGCTCCATCGACTCTTCATTAAAGGCAAGTGTTGAAGATGGATTGAGCATATTAATGCTTGCACGGCTATCTCCCCGCCAAAGCGAGCCAAAAACGGGTAGATAATTAGCAGGGCGACCCGCTCTGCTTGCGGACGACACCGAGTCCTCTCCTCGGGCATCCACAAACCGCGTCACGTTCGGTAAAAGCAGTGGCGTGTTGGGATAACGATTTATATAAAGGTGGTGCAAAAGGCCCAAAGAGAGGGTTCGAACACCGTGTGGAATGTCCTTTGAGTGTATTGTGACAATGAGCTGTTCGTAGGAGTAATATTGAGCCAGGCTTTCCTTCTGATATATTTTTTCTCCAGTAACCAAATTCATTTGAAGGGAAAGAAGCGCCATCATGTAGGGAAGGAATGCATTAAGACTGGTGGAATAATCGTGATCAGAGGCTACCACTTCCTCCACAAGAATGGCAAGATCCTTCCAAGGACAGAGTTCCGAATTTTCGTTATCGCTACTGGAGTAAAAAGTTGCCTCCGGCAAGAGCCTATCGCCCGGTGGTTGCTCGGGCCGAAAGAGGGGAAGGCGATCGTCCTTGAAGTCGTTCAGAAATTCAATGACGCTTTGCGTCGGTAATTTGGATACGTGGGTGTGGCGTACCCCGAGGCGGCAATAGCTAATCCAATCATCTCTTCCCTTCACAGTTTGAGCGAGGTGTCTTTGAGTCAATGCCACACAGACCCTCAGCGATGAGCCGTGGTTGATCAGTAATTCGTCGAGATGTGGAGGGATCTCAACTGCGGGTGCCGCTGTGCGTCGTCTCAACGGGTGCATTCGCCTAAGAGCTTCTTGTTCTCCAGCGGCAAGTGACAAATAGCTTTGAAGTCTTCTCTTTGTGCCAGATTTCGGGTATCGTAGAAAGTACAGTCCAAAAACTGGATAAACTAAACAGCCGTGTAAATGGAACATCTGCTTCATGACGCGCGATTGCGTGCGCAGAATAGGCCCATCTGTTGTATATGTGGAGCAAAAGCCGTTGACGATTCCAACGTGCTGGAACGACAAAACGCTGTCTCTGGAGGTTCCAACAAACGTGCTCGTGATGAATTGAATTACTTCAGTCGTCAAAAGTGTGACGTTTAGAAAACGGTTTTCAGCCATGCCAACATGAAGCAGAAGGCTGGGCCTTCCGAGCCTTTTGTGCTGAGAACCCCCAACACTACTGTACTCAATTGCCAATGCTGTGACTTCGGCCAAATAGCCATTCTCCCAGCCCTCCATTTTCTTATTTCCGTGGAAAGATCTCTTGGCCACGTACAATTGACCCGCTGGATTATTCTGCAGTGCTTCAATGAGCGCAACTTCAAGATACATTATCAGATCTCGGTCGAATGTGATGTTCCCTTTGAGGTTCGGCGACTTGAGGCGGTCGAGACGAAGCAGGCTGAAAAGAGCATCGAGGATACCCGTTTGCAGAACAATCATTTGCGCCCGCCTTCGGACTGCTGTGGTCACAGCGGCGAATGCCGTATCTTCGTTTCGCACCGAATCTTGCCCCATGGCATAAGAGCCAGCAATATACACCTCGTGCATAACTGGGGTATATTGGCGGTCAAAAATAAAGCTCGATGAAGAAGGCGCGTGCTTGTCCCGGTTCATTCCGGGCCAAAAGTCCCCTGTCAAAAACTTCGTTACCGCTCGTATCGAGTCGAGGACATTTTTTGCATGATCATCCTTATAATGCCTAGCCGTTCGACCCTCGCCGCCTTCGAAGTCGTAGTCGTCGGGATTCCAGTCCCACTCATGGGGAGAGCCAATCTTTCCCCTCCTAAAAAATCCTATGCGGTGGTTATTCGCATCGAACACCAGGGGTCGATCCTTGTGCCGATTAGTAAAAGCTTTCGAGTTCACTTTCCTCCGTGCTGTACCAAATTCTTGAATTCGGGCCTCGAAAGACAACATGCGCGAAAGCTGCCTCAAGGCAAATCTCGTCACGGCTTTTAACTCGTCGGGAATTACCTGACAGGACAAAGCGCCAAGGGAACTTTCATTACTCTGACGACTAAAAAGTGACGGAAGGGTTTTTGTTCTAATAAACCTACCTCAATTTGCATCACGTCGGATTTAAACTGTTTCGTACTCCACCCAAGGAATCGGGCATTGGCACCGCGATCTTCACCTGCTTCATCAAGCACTTCTGATGGAATTGAAGCGACGGTTCCTTCTACCACTCCCTCCATAATTGGCAAGATTGAAGGGCTGCACAAAGACGCGTTTCATCAAAACAGAGAAAGATATGAATCGACACTGCAGGTACGGCGTGATTATCGAGCGGGTTCTACTTCGAACACTCACAACTTCACAATGTTTTTGCCCTCATCGCCGAATGGAGAGATCAGAGATCCAGCATCGTGCAGAAATAAAGTTTGCTTCTTTTCCGACTCTTCAGATGAAAAAGCATTTTGCGCGGCACGCAACAGCCCACCCCCGATGCCAGTAATTCCCTGCTGGATACCGC
>MDSY01122389.1_pt1 | contig 11524 bp, 10 predicted proteins | sample 811131 | NCBI WGS metagenome assembly MDSY01 (sample SAMN05326643, study PRJNA326480) | marine metagenome | isolation source: seawater | place: Atlantic Ocean: South West | collected 2010
CTCAAGGTACTACAGGTGCTCAGGGAGTTCAAGGCATTCAAGGAATTCAAGGTACAACAGGTACTCAAGGTGAAACTGGAGAAAAAGGTCAAAAAGGTGCTCAAGGAGAAACTGGTACACAAGGTGCAACTGGTGCACAAGGTGTTCAGGGCATACAAGGAACAACAGGTACTCAAGGTACTACAGGTACTCAAGGTACTGATGGTACTAAAGGACAAAAAGGTGCACAGGGTGAAACTGGAACAACTGGTGATACAGGTGCTCAAGGTACTACTGGACAAAAAGGTGCTACTGGTGCTCAAGGTGTTCAGGGTACTCAAGGAATTCAAGGCACACAAGGAACTCAGGGAATACAAGGTATTCAAGGAATACAAGGTATAACAGGAGCTCAAGGAACTACTGGTCAAAAAGGAGCAACTGGAGCTCAAGGAACTACAGGAACACAAGGAACAACTGGTACTCAAGGTGAAACAGGTGCTCAAGGTATTCAAGGTACAACAGGAGATAAAGGACAAAAAGGACAAAAAGGTGCTACTGGAGCACAAGGTATACAAGGAACTACAGGTGATACTGGAGCTCAAGGAACTACTGGTGCTCAGGGTATTCAAGGAATTCAAGGTATTCAGGGAACAACTGGAGCTCAAGGTACTCAAGGAACAACTGGTACTAAAGGACAGAAAGGTGCTCAAGGAGTTCAAGGTATACAAGGTACAACTGGGCCTCAAGGTACAACAGGTACTCAAGGTACTACAGGTGCTCAAGGTGTTCAAGGTATTCAAGGTACTACAGGACCTAAAGGACAAAAAGGAGCAACAGGTGCTCAAGGAATTCAAGGTACACAGGGTATTCAAGGTACACAGGGTATTCAAGGAACAACTGGTACAAAAGGACAAAAAGGAGCTACTGGAGCTCAAGGAACCCAAGGTACAACAGGTACACAAGGAATTCAAGGTACGCAAGGTATACAAGGTACTGATGGTAACTTTGGTGGTAATTCATTTGATTACACATTTGATACTTCTACATCAGCAGCTGATCCTGGTACAGGTAAAATAAGATTAAATAATTCAAGCCAAAGTAGTTCAACTGCAGCATATGTTGATCAAACAGATGACGACGGAAATAGTATAGAATCTACACTTGAAACTATTGATAGTGTTACATCAGCAGTAAAAGGTCACATTAGAATATCTAATAGAACCGATGCAGGTCAATTCTTAACATTTGCAATTTCTGATTTAACTGATAATGGTGATTGGTGGACATTAAATATTACAAATGAAGCATTTTCTTCAGGTTCACCATTTAGTAATTCTGAAGATATAATATTATCATTTGTAACAGTTGGTGATAAAGGTGATACAGGACCTACAGGACCAACAGGACCACAAGGAAATAAAGGACAAAAAGGAGCTACTGGTGCTCAAGGAACAACAGGTTCACAAGGTACAACAGGTACTCAAGGTACAACTGGTCCACAAGGAAATAAAGGTGCAACAGGAGCTCAAGGAGTACAAGGTACTACTGGACCTGTAGGACCAACAGGACCAAAAGGACAAAAAGGTGAAGTAGGAGCTCAAGGAAACCAAGGAAATACAGGGGCACAAGGTGTTCAAGGAACTACTGGACCTGTAGGACCTACAGGACCTCAAGGTGATAAAGGAGCAACAGGTGGAACTGGACCACAAGGAAATACTGGAGCACAAGGTGTACAAGGTATTACTGGAGCTATTGGACCTACAGGACCTCAAGGAAATGTTGGACCAACAGGACCTCAAGGTTCAAAAGGTGCTACTGGTGCTCAGGGAGATCAAGGAGATACAGGATCTACAGGACCACAAGGAAATAAAGGACAAAAAGGTGCTACAGGTAGCCAAGGAAATGTTGGACCAACAGGACCTCAAGGAAATGTAGGTGCACAAGGTGTACAAGGTATTACTGGTGCAATTGGACCTACAGGACCTCAAGGTAATATTGGTAATACAGGACCTCAGGGTGCTAAGGGAGCAACTGGTGCTCAAGGTGATATAGGACCTACTGGACCAACAGGACCACAAGGTAATAAAGGACAAAAAGGTCAAACAGGTAGTACTGGAGGACAAGGTGCTCAAGGAACAACCGGTTCACAAGGTGCAACAGGACCTCAAGGTAATATTGGTAATACAGGACCTACAGGAGCTCAAGGTATTCAGGGTACTACAGGACCTCAAGGTAATATTGGTAATCAAGGACCTCAAGGTAATAAAGGACAAAAAGGTGCTACAGGTGGACAAGGTGGAATTGGTAATGTAGGACCAACAGGTGCACAAGGTATTCAAGGTACAACAGGACCTCAAGGTAATATAGGTAACCAAGGACCACAAGGTAATAAAGGACAAAAAGGTGAAGTTGGTGCTCAGGGTGGAATAGGTAATATTGGTAATCAAGGACCTCAAGGTAATAAAGGTGCTACAGGTGCTCAAGGTATTCAAGGTACAACTGGAGGTCAAGGTACAATTGGTAATACTGGACCTCAAGGACCTAAAGGACAAAAAGGTGCTCCAGGTTCTCAAGGTACAATTGGTAATACAGGACCACAAGGACCTAAGGGACAAAAAGGTGAAGTAGGAGCTCAAGGAAATATAGGTAACCAAGGTAATGTAGGACCTACAGGACCAGGTGTTAGTACATCTTCTAATACTCAAATTAATAGTTTAGGTGTTGGTGTTTCTGCAAGTGGAACAACAGGAGCAATTAGAGCTACTAATGATATTGTTGCTTACTATTCTTCAGATATTAGATTAAAAGATAATAGAAGACCCATTATTGATGCCTTAGAAAAAGTAACTAGATTAACTGGTATACATTTTGATTGGATTGCTAATCAAGAAATACATGCTAATGAAGGATCCGATATTGGGATTATAGCACAAGAAGTTGAAGAAATATTCCCAGAAATTGTTGAAACAAGACAAAATGGATATAAAGCAGTAAGATATGATAGATTAATAGCTGTTATAATCCAAGCAATTAAGGAATTAAAAGAATTAATAGACAAAAAATAAAATGATAAGTTATGGGATTTATAGTAGAAAAACAAGTTAACTTTCCTGGTGGAATTGATTTGAATGATTTTTATGTAAGAATTGAATCTTACCATTTACATAAAAATGTAGGTCAATTAGATTTAATTATAGGGCATTACACAAATAAAGAGGGTGCAGATATTGCTTTACCTCCTTATGTTGAAGATATTCCTTTAAATAATGCTAGTGCAACTTTACCTTATGAATTCAGAATTGATGAAAAAGATATAACAACTGATAAAATTATTAGTATTTCATTATCTGGCTCTCAGGCTGAAACCGTAGAAGAAATTATTAATTATGAAAAGACTCATATGGTTGATCAAGAGATAACCGATTATGATGATGAAGGAAATGAAGTAATAGGAACTTCAAAAGTAATGGTTAAAGAACCGGCACAAAAAGTAAACAGAGTTTTAAAAACAAAAGTCTACGATAAAGATTTTGATAAAGAAAATTTAATTGAGTTTGCCTATTTAAAAGTTAAAAATATTTATAAGGAGAAATTTGGTTCTGAGAATATAAAAGACTTATAATATGGGTAGAACATCTTGGGGAACCACAAATTTAGGGATTAGCTCAAAGCTTTATAACTCTTGCTACAGGTCAAGGAGTGGGACGGCTAATTGTAATTTGAGTATGTCTAATTATATTAGAAAATCTGTTACTCCCCAATTATATGATGGAAATACTGGAACAACTAATAGTAGTATAAGTACTTATGTTTATAATCAAGGATTTGTTTATGGTATAAAATTAAGAAATGATTCACCAGCAAGAGGTACTGCTTCAATAAGAGCAAGTTTAACAACTGTTGCTTCAACTTCTAGTAATAGTGGAGAAATAGGAGGAACAATTAATTTTATTTCAAATGATTATTCATTTATTAATATAAGATTTACTGCTTCTTCAGGTAACCAATTTGATGGTTGGAGAACTGGTAATAACAGTGGTGGTGGTACGTTAATAACTACTTCAACTTCTTATAATGCTTATTATACTAATACTTATATTATTAATTATTCAACTTGGTATGCTAACACATCAGCTTCTGCACCACCAAGAAATAGTACTGTATTAGGTTATTGGGGACCAAGTGCCGCTGGAGCTTGTTTTTCTTATGATAATCAGACTGTTTATTATTCAAATACTGCACCATCAGCTTTATCTTCCCCAGCTTTATTTAGATTTTCAACGGGTACAACAAAATCTCCTTCGGGCTACTACTCAACTGGTAGTATTTATAGACTTTGGAATAGTGGTGGATATTTTAGTGGAACAATAAATTATTGCTTTTTTTAAAATGGGGAGAACAAGTATACCAAATATAAACATAGCATTTTCAAGAGATATTTATAATTCTTGTTGGAGAGCACTACAATCAGGTACAAGATTTGGAACTGAATCAACTCCTGCTAATTTATCTTTATGTAGTTTTTTAGACTACCAAGATTATCCTTATGTAGTTGGTACTAATAGAGCAAGTAATACTAACTATGGTATTTGTTCTTATTGGAAAAATAGAGGATATTTCTTTTATTTAAAAGCAGTTAATTCATCTCAAGCTGGTGCATTAACAATCGGAATGACTACACCCGCTGCTTCAGTTGGTTATGGTGCACCGTATTCTCCAAGTAGTACTTCTTCCGCTTTAGGATCAATTGTGCAAAATGGTGGTCATGTTTCAGGTCAATCTTCTTATTTTAATTTAACAGCTGTTATAAATTCTGGTTATACTTTTAATGGATGGTATACTGCTTCAAGTGGTGGTTCTTTAATTACTAGTTCTAATAATTATAATGTTTATTACAATTATTCTAATTTAATTAATAATAATATTTGGTATGCTCAAACTCAAACGGCATCACCACCTGCTTTTAGTGCTATTTTATATAGAAGTCCTTCAACGGCTACCGTTGCTTGTCAAGGTTCATTAGGTCCAGGGGCTATTTCAACAACAATTTGGATTGGAACAACCTCACCAGGTTGGAGTGGTTCTTTCTCTGTTATTTCTGGACCTTTATATACAAATTCAGCTTTAACAACTTATGCTCCTACTGGTATTTATTCAAATACAAATACTTATAGGTTTAGTAGTGGAGCTACTTTAGGTCCTGCTGCTTTTTGTCCAGGTGGTTCTGATAGAAGATTAAAGAAAAATATTAAATTAGTAGGTAAATCATTTAAAGGATTAAATATTTACACTTTTGAATATAAAAATAAGTATAAAAAATTACTTGGCGAAGGTAAATTCCAAGGTGTTATGTCGGATGAAATTCCTCTTTTTGCAGTAATTAAAAATTATATTGATAATTACGATGGGGTTGATTATTCTAAAATTGATGTTAAATTTAAATCTGTATAAAAATATTAAAAATTACTTGGATTTAATAAATTAGTTATTTATATTGTTATACATAAACGTTTTATAAAATGAATATAATCTTTACAATTACAGGTGGTATTGGCAAATGTATAGCTGGTACTGCAGTTGCAGAAGCAATTAAAAAACAATATCCTGATTCAAAATTAATTGTAATTTCACCCCACCCTAATATTTTTAAAAATAATCCATTTGTAGATAAAGTTGAGCAAATTCATGGATTTTTAAATGCTGCATATGAATTATATTGTAAAGGTAAAGAATTTAAGGTATTTACAGTTGATCCTTTCCATCATAATGATTTTATTACTAATACAGGACATTTAATTCCCACTTGGTGTAAAGCAAATAGTATAAAATATAATGGAGAATTACCCCAAATATTTTTAAGTGAAGCTGAACAGGATTATTATAGAAACTATTATAATTTTGATAATTTAGCTAAACCTATTATGGCTATACAAGTTAATGGAGGTAATCCTGATCCTAGAATTCAACCTGGTTATAATTGGGCAAGAGATTTACCTTTAGAAATAGTTAAAAATATTATTGAAGAATATAGAGACCATTATACAATAGTTAACATAAAAAGACCAGACCAACAAGGTTATAATGACACAATAGAATGTGTTGATGATCCCAGAGGTGTAGCTTATTTATTACAACATTCCGAGAAAAGAATGTTTATAGATAGTTTTGCTCAACATATGGCAGCTGCGTTAAATCTTCCATCTACTGTTTGTTGGATAACAACATCACCTACTGTTTTTGGTTATGATATACATAATGATGTATTTGCAAACCCATTAAAAAAGGATTTTGTAACTACAGAATCAACTTATTCTCAATTTGAATTAAATGAAAGCATTATTGATTTTCCTTGGGATAATGGTAATGATGTTTTTGATATAAATAAAATATTTCAATCAATAAATAAAGATTAATATGAATAGAGTATTTGAATTAGAACCTAAAGTAACAGATGCTACAAATTATTATTATTTTGAGCAAGGGTTTTCTAATGAAGAATTAAGTAAAATAGAAAAAGATACTTCTAAATTACCCTTACATACGGCATCTACATTTGGGTCTGATGATGGTGGTGATACAAGAAGTTCAAGAGTAAAATGGGTACCTCAAAATACTCAATGGTGGTGGTTATATGAAAAATTAGGCAATATGGCTATGGAAGCCAATAATATCTGGGATTTTGATTTATATACTATGCCGGAACAAATCCAATATACTGAATATTTAGCTTCAAATGATGGTAAATATGAGTGGCATCAAGATATAGGACCAGGAATGGGTTCATTAAGAAAAGTATCTATTACTGTTCAACTTTCAGGACCTAATGATTATGAAGGTGGAGATTTAGAATTATATCAAGGTGGTCCTTTCGAAAACCCACAAATTGTAAAATCTCCAAGAAAAGCTGGTTGTGTATTTATCTTTCCTTCTTATATGATGCATAGAGTAGCTCCCGTTACTAAGGGTACAAGAAAAAGTTTTGTTTTATGGTTAGGAGGAGCACATTATAGATAATATGATTTTAGATAATATTTCACAAATTGCAATACATAATGGAGGCTCTTTAACCCCATTAATAATACCTTCAGAATTAACTGGAGGAACTGGTCTATGTAATGTTGCTATTTTTTTAGATGATAATGGTGACTTATTAGCAAATATAAGACATGTTCACTATTCATTATATCATTCCGAATTTAATCAAAAATTTTATTGTAAATGGGGTGCATTAGCTTATCTTAATCCTGAAGATGATTTAACCTTAACTACAGGTAATTATCTTTGTAAATTAGATAGAAAAACTCATGAAATTCTTGAATTTAAAAATGTTGATACTTCTAAACATGATATTAAACCTATTTGGTCTTTTGTTGGTTTAGAAGATGCTAGAGTTTTTAGGTGGAATAATCAATTATATCTTTGTGGTGTAAGAAGAGATGTATATGATAATGGGCAAGGTAGAATGGAGTTATGTGAAATTGATTGGACCCAAGATCATTGTAAAGAACAAACTAGAGAAAGAATACAACACCCATCACAAAATTATTTAGAAAAAAATTGGATGCCTATTCTAGATATGCCCTATCATTTTATTAAATGGACGAACCCTTTAGAAATAATTAAAGTAAATTTACATGATAAAGGAAAAGAAAAAGTTCAAGAAGGTATTTTAGATACTGTTGGTTGTGAAACTGTAATTACTAAAAATGATCAAATTAAATTACCCTTTGATTTAAGAGGTGGTTCTCAAGTAATTAAAATGGATGGAATGTATGTTTGTATAACTCATGAAGTTGATTTTTGGCATCATGAAGGAGTTTGGAAAGATGCATTTTATTATCATAGATTTATTATGTGGGATGAAGATTGGAATTTAGTTAAAGTATCTAAACAATTTCAATATATGGGGGCTAGAATAGAATTTACTTGTGGTTTAGCATTAGATGGGGATGATTTATTAATTACTTTTGGCTATCAGGATAATGCGGCTTTTATTATGAGATGGCCTAAACATTTATTAGATAGATTAGAATGGGAAGATCTAGATAAACTAAAATAATATGGAAGTACAATTAAAAGAACAAATTTATAGATATATTGATAATCCTTTAGATGCAGGTACTAATTTTGATACGGGTTTATATTATGAAGCATTAGGACAAACAGCCGCAGCACTTTCATTTTTCCTTAGATGTGCTGAATTAACCGATGATAGAACTTTAGAATATGAAGCTTTACTTAAAACTTATAGATGTGTAGCTGAACAAACAAGACGCCCAGTTTGGGAAAAAGAACAGCTAATGATAGCTATGACACATTACCCAGAAAGACCTGAAGCCTATTTTCTTTTAAGTCAGTGGCATAGTGCAAGAGAAGAATGGACTGAAGCTAATTATTATGCTACATCGGCTCAAAAAGTATGTGATTTTAATTTACCTCCTCTTGCTTCCGATGTAGGTTATGTTGGTCATTGGGGTTTAAAATTTCAGGAAGCTTTTGTTTGTTGGTATAGGGGTATGCGTGAACATTCTTATAAACTTTGGAAAGAATTACATGAAGATAAATCAATACAAAATGAGGAATATAATCAAATTATTCTTAATAATTGTACTAATTTTAATTTAATTCAAACTAAACATGACCCAATTATTTATACCAAAGATCAGATAAAAAAAGTAAATAATAAATTTAAATTTCCTGGTTTTGCCTTTATAGAAAATAATTATTCTCAATGTTTTCAAGACTTATTTGTATTAAAATGCTTTTCAGGTAAAAAAGATGGTACTTATTTAGAAATTGGTGGTGGAAAACCTTATGATGGTAATAATACCGCATTATTAGAAAAATTAGGTTGGGATGGAGTATCAATAGATTTACATCAACCTTATGTAGATGAATGGAATGGATCATTAAGAAGTAATAAAATTATAAGAACTGATGCTACTCAAATTAATTATAAAGAATTTTTAAAAGAACATAAATTTAGAGATACAATTGATTATCTTCAAATTGATATAGATCCTTGTACTCAGTCATACGATGTTTTAACTAAAATACCTTTTGAGGAAGTTAAATTTGGTGTTATTACTTTTGAACATGATTATTATGTAGATACTTCTAAACAAATAAGAAATAAATCAAGAAATTTATTAGAATCTCATGGTTATAAATTAGTAGTACAAAATGTTTCTCCTGATGATAATAGTCCTTTTGAAGATTGGTGGGTTCACCCTCATATTATTTCTGAAGAACAAATAAAAAAAGTTGAAGCATCTAAACAAGATATACTCAATATAAAAAATTATTTTTATAATGAATAAATTAAGCCCTGCGGGACAACCTAGTAAAGATAATCATCAACCTTATCAGTATGAGTATGAACATCCTTTTGATAATGATAGATTACCTAATTTTATTATAGTTGGAGTTATGAAAGGTGGTACCTCAGCTGCCGCATTTAATTTAAATCTTCATCCTGATGTTTTTTGTGTTACTGAAACATCAAAGTTTGAAACAATGAATTTTCATAAACATAATTTAGAAAATTCTATAGGTGGTTTTAATGCATGGCATAAGGAATTAGATTTTTTTAATTATAAAGAAAATTTTGATTACGGAATTGATGTTTATAAAACCTTTTTTCAAAGTAATTGTACAGCTGTAGGTGAATCTTCTCCTAATTATTTCCATTTTAATAACAAACAATCCCGTGGTTGTCTCCCCAGAATGATGAAAACAATTCCTAATGCTAAAATTATAATTTTATTAAGAGATCCTATTACTAGAGCTTTTAGTCATTGGAATATGATTCAAAAAACTAAACCCGAATGGGGAAAAACACATATTGGAAAATCTTTTTATGAGTGTACAGTTGGTAACCCTAAACATAACCCATTCCTACATAGAAGTAAATATTTTTCAAACCTAATTCAATTTAGAGGAGTTTTTAAGCATGTTTATGTAGGATTACAAGAAAGTTTAATGTTAGATCCAGAAACTGAATATAATAAAATATTTAAATTTTTAGGGGTTAGATCTGGTAATTTAAATTTACCTTATCAAAATGTACACTGCCAAGATTATGATAGTTCTTTAGATCTTAAATCTATAAATTATTTAAAAAAATATTTTAAAAATGATGTTGATAACGTAAAATCATTATTACCTAACTTAAATTATTCTCTTTGGAATGAATACTAAAAATAAATTTGATATAACGGCTATTACGGTTTGTGTTAATTATGCCCATCTTTTTAAATATTGTATTTCTAATCGTAAATTTTTTAAAAGGTGGATAATTGTTACAACTTCTGAAGATAAGGATTCCATTAAATTATGTCAAGAAAATAATTTAGAATACATTATTTGTGATGAAATAAATGATAGAACATTTTTTAAAAGTAGAGCAATTAACAGAGCTCTTGAATTAGCAGGTTTAGAGGAGGAATGGTATTTGTTTATTGATTCTGATATTTTATTGCCTGATAATTTTTGGGATTTTGTTTCTGATGGTTACCTTACAGGAAAAGAACAAATAAAAGGGGGTTTTAGGTATGACGAATCTACAAAACGTATAGCTGATGCAAAATATAAATTAGGAGAAGAATTAGATGATTTAATTTTATTTACAATGGGTAGGGTTAATATTTTTGAAGATGAAGATTTTTCTTATTTTGATCCTGATTATTATTTCACTTTAACAGATAGAGTAATGAATCAATTTTCTGGTTGGGGGTTTTTTCAATTAGTTAATTTACCTAAATTTAAGGAAACTTATAAAAATTTACACCACATACATCCAGAATTATCTAATAATGCTGGACATGATGATTGGATTTTTAGAAAAATGTTTAATAAAGTAATTAGTTTAAATCAGTACTGTTTACATTTATCCCATGAAGGGGTTAATTGGGATGGTATTGAAAAAGATAAAATATGATATATTGGTTTACAGGTCAACCTGGCTCTGGTAAAACAGTTTTAGCCGACCTTTTAAAAGAAAAATTTTTACCTCATGCTTATAGAATTGATGGGGATGAAATGAGAGATTTATTTCAAAATAAGGATTATTCTATGAATGGTAGAGTAAAAAATATAGATGCTGCTCAAAAAATAGCTCATTATTTACATAATCAGGGTAAAGATGTTATTGTATCCTTAGTTTCACCTTATAGAGATCAAAGAGAAGAATTTAAATCTATTTTAGATTGGCAAATTAGAGAAATATTTGTACATTATGATATTAGTAATGTAAAAAGAGGAAGAGAAGATTATCATGTTATTGGATATCAACCACCTACACATGATTTTATTGATGTAGATACTACTAAAGATAATGAAATGGAATCATTAGTTAAAATAGCAAGTAAAATAAAAGTATGAAATATTCAATGTTTATTGGTAGATGGCAACCGTGGCACCAAGGTCATCGGTGGTTAATTGATCAACGTTTAAATCAAGGAAAAAACGTATTAATTTGCATAAGAGATGTAGAACCAAATGAAAAACAACCTTGGACTCCACATGAGGTTTTAATGAATTTATC
>MDSY01004345.1_pt1 | contig 11523 bp, 15 predicted proteins | sample 811131 | NCBI WGS metagenome assembly MDSY01 (sample SAMN05326643, study PRJNA326480) | marine metagenome | isolation source: seawater | place: Atlantic Ocean: South West | collected 2010
CTCCCTTTTTCATTCCTTTTAAATTTTTAGCTGCTTGATAATTTCTTACTCCATCCCAAGGAGCACCTTTTGCACCAGCTTTTTTTTGTTGATCAATTGACCAAACATCAGGCTCAGATTTCATTAACCAGTACTTCATCTAATTGTTTTCATAATTGTAAATTTTCATTAAATAATCATTAATTGCTCTAACTGTTTTTTCTTCATAAATTTGAGCACTCATTTCAAGTTCTGCTGAACCATTGAAGTTTCTAGGACTTCTTTCTATGTACTCGTAAGGGTTATGACCAAATAATTTGTAATTTATTCTTTCAACCATATCATTAAATAAAAAATAAAATAGTGAATTTAATTTTACTAATTTAATCTGCTCCACCATCAATTTTTATAATTGATCCATTGATGAAATTTGACTGTATTAAGAATTTAACCGCTAAGGCTATTTCATTAATTGAACCTAACTTTTTATTAGGCAGTTTCTCTATTATTTTAATTTTTTCTTTTTTGCTCAACCTTTTATACATACCCACCTCAAAAGCACCCAACTCAATAATATTTGAGGTGATGTTATGTTGACCATACTCTTTGCTAATCACTTTAGACAAGCCATAAAGCCCTGTTTTTGATGCTGAATAACCAGAGGTTCCCACATCTCCTCTAGTTGAGCCTGTAGAAGAAAAAAAAATTATCCTTCCCCATTTTGAAAAAATCATTTTTTTAATCAAAAATTTACATAATAAAAAATTTGATCCAAGATTAACGTCAATCATTTTTTTCCAATTATTCATTGATTGATTGATTAATAAACTATCAAATTTTACCGCTGCAGCTGAAATTAAAATTAATGGATCTTTGTCTTTGAAGTATTTTTCTAATTTTATTAATTGATTTTCATCGGAGATATCACATTGAACAAATTTAACATTTTTAATTTTAATTTTTGGTTTGTTCTCTTTATATATCCCAATTACACTGTCAATCTTAGATACATGTTTTGCTAACGGTAAACCTATGCCCCCTGAAATTCCTGTTAAAACGATCATATTAAATTAACTTCTTTATTTTAAACTAAGTAATAATTTTTTTTTTGACATATTCCAATCTTTTTTAAATATTGATGTTAAAATCACATCTTCATACTTGTTATTTACCCTAATATGCTTTTTGTACGTTCCTTCAATTATAAAACCCAAAAATTTGTGAATTTTTAGTATTTTTTTATTTGTAGATAGCGTTTCTCCCCATATTTTTCTAACATTTATCTTTTTAAAAATTAAATCTATAAACTCATATTCTACTAATAGTGCCAAATATCTATGGGCATTATTTGCAATATAGTAGCCCCAGGTACAAGTTTTATTAATAAAATCTATCTCTTTTATAGAGGCCACTCCTATTTGTGTTTCTTTATAATAAATAATATAACTTTTTTGAGTTTTGTTTGTTTGTAAATTTTTATACCAGCTCAAATGATCCTTATAAGAAATTTTTTTTTGATTAAGCATCATCGATCTAATGAAAGAATCATTTCTCCAAATAAATATTTTTTTTAAATCTTTTGATAAGATTTTTTTAAATTTTATTTTTTTTTGACAAAACAATATCTACAAACCTATTTTTTCATTTTAAATTATCCCACTTAGTAATACACGATCCCCACGACAAACCCACACCAAATCCTGAAAGAACTAACAAGTCATTATGTTTAATTTTTTTTTCTTTGTCGGCTTGTTTCAAGCTAAAAGGAATTGTTGAAGATACGGTATTTCCTAAAAATCTTAAATTATTGTACACTTTATCGTTTGTGAGTTTTAATGAATTTTTTAAACTATTTAAAATAACTTTACTTCCTTGATGGAAAAAAAAAGTTTTAATATCTTTTTTTTTTATTTTTGAAATTTTTAAAAGCTTTTCAATATTTTGAGGTATATTTCCCACTGTAAACATAAAAATTTTAGATCCATTCATAAATAGTTTTACTTTATTGGCATTTTGAAAGCCGTCTCTAGATGCTCCACTTTCAACTATTAGGTCTTTATATCCGCTTCCATCTGTTCCCATCAAAAAATTTCCAAAATATTTTTTTTTAGATTTTGAGACTAATGTTGCTGAAGCTCCATCACTAAAAATTGTTTTATTTGTTCTGTCAGAATTTTCTATGTATTTTGTATAAGTATCAGCGCATACAATTAAAATATTTTTACTCATATTATTTTGAACCAATGAGCTTGCAACAAATAAAGCATAAACAAATCCTGAGCAGCCTAAGTTTATATCAAATGCTTTTACATTATTATCGAGCCCAAGCTTATACTGCAATATGCAGGCGGTTGTTGGAAGAAAATATTCTGGTGATTGTGTCACATAGATTAATGTATCTATAGATTTTTTATTAATTTTTTTTAAAACCTTTTTTGATGCTTCAAAACCTAAATCTAAAGCTGTTTGATTTTTTTTTGTATACCAAATCTTTTCAATTCCTGTTTTATCTATTATTTTTTTAATATCCCAAGTAGGATTTTTTTTTTTTAAAGAAGAAATTTTAAAGTTGTTTTTTGGAAGAGCGGTCTCAATACATTTTATGGATAAATTATATTTCAATTTATTTAAATAATTTTTTCTTATCCAAAATTTGGATAATTTTTTTTACAGAATAAGCTTCTGATAATTCTTGAATTTTTTGTGCTTTACCGGACAATTTTTTATCAAGGGCTATCAAAATATTAAGGTGGCTCATTGAGTCCCACTCTTCAAAATTATTAGAACTAACTTTTTCATTAATTTTTTTTTCTGGAACGCTTAAAGACTTAGCGATAATTTTAAAAACTTCTTTTTTTGAAATAAATTTACTCATTTTTTTAATTATACGCTATATAAACTTTTGTTGTCCATATAACTAAACCGAATTTTTTTTTAAAGTTTATATAACCTTTTTTCTTAAGGCTTTCTAGTATTAAAACTTTTGACAACATTTCTTTGGGGAGTAACCACTCTTTGTGGCCAATTTTTTTAACATATTTAAATTGTTTTTTTGCGTTTTCTAAAATTTTATTTTCATTTGCAAAAGATAAGATGGGAAAACAAATTATACCCTTTTTATCTAAGAATTTTTTTGACTTTTTAATTATTTGTATAGTAAGTTTTGTTCCATCTTTTCCTGACTTACAGCTCACATTCTTAAACCATGGTGATATCTTGGCTATATCTTCTGAGATTCCAGAAACATCATTAATTATAAAATTAAATTTATGATTTTTCCATGGTTTAAATAAGCTTCCAATTTTTGCTATAATTTTTTTTTTATTGATTAAAGCATTTGACTTTATTGTTTGGACTGAAGATTTGCCAATATCTGATGCAAACAAATTAAACTCATCTTTAAATAAATTTAATAGTTTTAAACCCACATATCCAGATCCTGCTCCCAGGTCTAAAACATCCCCCTTTAGTTTTAACTTTTTATTGACTGATTCAACCAACAAATCACTAGTTCCAGTTGGAACAAAAGTATTTTTTTTATATTTAATTAAAAGACTTTTAGGGGTTGCCATATTTTTTTTTTACAACTTTAATACAAAGGATAAATATCATCAGGCGGTTCATTATCTTTTTTGTATTTTGTTTTAATTTTTTTAATATATTTATAATTTTCCAAAATCTAAGATCGTTATTTTCTGAATGTACGGAATTTAGTTCTTTGTATAAATCTTTTTCAATTTTTGCCAATAAAAAGTTTATGTATTCTTCATTAAGTTTTTTTTCTTTAATCTTCCATGAATTAGAATATGAAGAAGTGATTAAAAAACTTTGCATTAAAAATTTTTCATATAATTTTTTTCAAGCATTAAAAGTTTATTAAAATATTTTTTTGAAATCTTTTTTTTCAAAATTTTTTTTTTTTTATCAACTTCGGATAAATAACTTCTGGGAAGATTTTCTTGAATTAAAACTTTATTTGTGTAGCTAGTCCTTTTCTTTTTTAAAAAAATTTCCATTTTACTTATTATTTTTTCAGGATTTTTAATTAACTCCTCAAGTCTAATTTGTAATATTTTTTTTTTAATTTTTGTATCTATTTTGCTTAATGTTCTCTTCTTTTGTTTCTCATAGACATTGAACATTTCTATTATTCTTTCATATTTGTTTAGTTTTAAATATTTTTTTTCCCAGCCATATGCGATGTAAGGAATTAGTTTATTATTAAATTTTAAAGTAAGAATTTGTGCTCGATAAGAATTATAAAATTTACCTCCATAATCTTTATTTATCCAAGAAAATACATGATTAACTGGATTTCTGATTATTTCAATCCACTTATACTCTTTAAATGATTTAAATAAATTGGTTGTTAAAAGACCATTATGTATCATTAAAGGGATCATATTTTTTTCTTGAGAAAGCTTTTTTACTACAATATCACCTTCTTTTTGTTTTAATCTATTTAAGTATAGACTTGGATTCCTAAAATTAAATATGCTTGTATAGTCTGACTTTTTAAAATTCACTTCTCTAGAAATTCTTAAATTATAATCCATTATTGAAAAAGCTCTACGGAGAAAATAAATCGCTGTCTCTTGATCAATTTTTTTTATGTAGTTTAACAAATTAGCTTGCTCCATTAAAACATTTACATTTACTTTTTCCATTTTATTAAATGATGAAATAAGCTTAAGAATAATTATTTTACCACTTCTTACATTTCCAGAAACAAATACAATTTTAGATATATTTTTTTTGGTATATGGGTATGATTTAATTTTCGATTTCATTAATTTTTTTTATTCATTTTATGAAAGAGATTTTAATAATTTAGAAATTTTTAAAACTGGGTTATTTTTTTCAACTTTGGAGTATCTGTTTAGTATCTCACTTCTTGCTTGAATAACATTTTTCATAGACCACCATTTTTTAACATCTTTAAGTATAAAATTTATATTATCTTTAAACTCATTTTTTTCATAAGACAATATTTTACATTTATTTAATATATCTAAATATTTTCTCTCTTTAGGGTCTATATAAACTAATTTCTTTGGAAAATAAAAAACAGTAGGAATATCTAAACTTAAAGATTCTAGCACACCTGTGGAATAATATAAAAATATTGATAACTTAGTTTGTTCAAAAAGAGAAAATACGCTTTCAACACCTTCATCAATTTTTAACAGCGGAAATTTTTTTCTTAAATAATAGAATTCGTTTGGATTAGTCAATCTAAATATATGTTTTAATCTTACAGTGGTCTCTTTCAAATTATGAGTGTTAAAACTATCTAGAACTTTATTTAAGCAATCATTATAGATTTTGAACTCCTCAACTCTGCTATAAGTCTCATTATCTCCACCAGCAGTTCTGGTAAAAACTATTATTTTATTACCATTCTTAAATTTTATTTTTTTATTTACTAGTTTAAGGTTAAAAAGCTCAACATCTTTTGCATATTTTTTTTCACCCCATCTCAAATAATGATCACATACTTGATAATCATTTGTGTTTTTTAACAATTGTTCAGAACAATCAAATAAACCATGTTGACCAATAATATATTTTGATTTCTCACGTTCCACTTTTTCTGCAGCCCAGATTTTAAAAAAATCATCTGTGTCATAAGAATTTGATGTAAATATTATCTTAGGACTTTTTGGCCATTTAGAACTATTAATTACATTAAGTATATTTTTATAATCTTCAACTGCCACTCTTGGTAAAGCATCTATAATTAAATCTCTTATTAAATTTTCAAAAGGGTCTTCATCTTTTTTTAAACCTATTTTTTTTCTTTTTACCAAGTCTAATTCTTCTCTTTTATAATCTAAATTAAAAAGAATTGATGGTAGCTCTCTATTAAAAAGACTGAGTTTTAATTGATCAAAGATTTTTAAATAAGTAGTTTTAAAAGCCATAGTATTATTTTGGCTCAAATAATTGAATGAAGATAAAATTTTAAGCAATCTATTCTTTATAAATTCTTTTTTTGTATCAATTGTTTTAAATATATTAGGGGTAAATTGATATTTTTCTGTATCGATGTAGTTTAAATCACATTTTTCTTTAAAACATTTAATTAATATCTTTGAAAATAAATTAAAATTCCATTCACTATCCATTGAAGCTGACCAAGCTACATTTGTTTGATCGATTGATTGGGTGTAGCTATCACACTTTGATACATGGATTAAGTCAATCATATGATCATTATTTAAACACTTATCTAAAATTTTGTATCTAAAATAAACAGTTCTAATAAATCTTGCTACCCAATGCCCCAAAATTATTTTCCAATATCTGTGACTAAAAGTTGTTGAATGATAATGGTTTAAACTTTTATATAAATCTTGCTCAATGTTAAAAATAATTTTATCAGTCCTCATTGTCTCATCATATCTTGATTGATAATTTTGAGGAAAATTATTAATTGTTTTATATTTAATTTGTTGATTTTTAAGATCTATATTTTTGAAAAAAGATTCATTAGAAAGTAAATAAACATCTTTTGTACAATCAAAAGATTTGTAGTCAGTCAATAAAAGAATATTTTTCATACCTTTTAAATTTTTGCAGCTTGATAATTTCTTATCCTATCCCATGGAGCACCTTTTGCTCCCACCTTTTTTTGTTGATCAATTGACCACACATTATGCTCCGATTTCATTAACCAGTAGTTCATCTAATTGTTTCTCAAATGTTTACTTACTTTTCTTATCATACCATTTAAAAATCATACATTTAATAATTTTCCAATACCTGGAATTTTAAGAGGTCACTCAACTGTAATGATTGCTACAGCCATAAAATAGTTAAATATAAGAAAATAAAAAAATTATTTGGCTATTAAATTATTGTGAGGGTTCCTTGCAATTTCTAAAGATGAATTATTAATTTTTTTCATATTTTTATTTTTTTCTATAGACATAATTTGTTTAAATCCAAATTTAATTCCTAATTTTTTTAAGATTTTTAGTGTACCAGGTGTGTAACTACCATTAGGATGAGACATGTAATTTATTTGATTATTCTTTTTATTTAATATTTTAGATAATATTAATAAATTTTTTTTATAATCTTTCATTTGATCTTTTAACAAGAGAGTTTCAATTTTATGAGAGTGTGAATGGGAGTGTAAACCAACTAAATGTCCCAATTTATTCAATTGTATTAAATTCTGCTTACTTAGATAAAGCATACTTTGATACTTTTTATATTCAAATTTTTTTGTTTTAAACATTTGAAAATGAATTGTTTGATATTCAGAATTCGATAACATCTTATCTCTAACTGCTCTGAATTTTAAGTCATTAATTGAATAGTATGGGAATTTTAATTTAGCATTTCTTATATTATTAATTTCAGACTCAAAAAAAAGATCTAAATTTTTATTAACTAAACTAAAAAATTTTCTATAAAATTCATTTATATCTTTAAAGTAATTGTTTCTAAAAAGTCTAAACAACTCAGTATAATTATATTCATTTGTATATATTGAAGTATTTACAAAAAAAAAACTTTTGATTTTATGCTCTTCTAAGACAGGGAGGGCAATGTCATATTGAGATTTCAAACCATCATCAAAAGTAAAACAAACATCACTATTTTTTAATTTCTGTTCAATATGCCTATTTAAAAATTCGTCAGCATTTAAAATATTTGATCTTCCAATTTTTTTGATAATTTTATTTAAATTATTTTTATCAATTGAACCTTGTGATTTTTTATGGATACCTTTTCCATGAAAGTAGTGAAACATAATTCCATGATAAAATTTCTTATGGTACATATTAGAAAGAATTTATTTTTTTTAAAATAATATATATTATAATACCTGCATTAAAAAAAATAAAAATAGAATAATTGTATTAAATCAATGAATATTGGAATACTAGGATCATCATTTCTTTACCCAGGTAATCAAGCTTGGGAAAAAATAAGTATAAAGAAAACATTTTGTGAATTGGGTGATTATAAAATTCTTGGTGAAAGAAAAAAATTTGATTTTATAGTTTTAGTTTTATTTATAAGTGATTTTGATAACCAAAAAGATACTAATATCAATAATTTTTCTCCTTTGATTAAATTACTTGAAGAAAGAGCAAAACAAAAATATCTAGGCACATTGGTGATGGTTTCATCTTATAAAAAAGATAATTTAATACCTATTAATAACAATTTTTCTAAAGAAGAAAAGATAAAACAAAAACTATTTAAAAAGTTTTTAAAAATTAAAAAAAATAATTTAAACTTCAATTTTTCTAACCTAGATAAGATTTTTAGCTTTAAGGGTCATGAAAAAGTTTTTGAATCAAGAAATAAATATTTAGCTTCATCTAATTTATCTCAATTAGGAATTGATGAACTTAGTAGTTTTATTGAAACTTTTTTTACGAGGTATACTAAACCCAAGTCAAAAGTATTAGTTTTAGATTGCGATAATACTTTGTGGGGAGGTGTATTAGGAGAGGAAGGCATTAATAATATAGAAATTGGAGAAACTCAGATAGGTAAAATCTATTTAGATTTTCAAAAAGAAATTTTAACATTATATAATCAAGGAATCTTGTTGGCAATTTCAAGTAAAAATAATGAAAAAGATGTATTTAATGTTTTAAATAATCATCCATCAATTATTCTAAAAAAAAAACATTTTGTAAATTTTAAAATAAATTGGGATTCAAAATCTAAAAACATTATCAGAATTGCTAAAGAACTAGATCTTAGTTTAGACAGCTTTGTTTTTTGGGATGACAATCCAGTGGAGAGGAATTTAGTTAGAAAAATTCTACCAGAAGTTTGCACGATTGAGCCAAATGAAGATATAGTTTATTGGCCAGAAGAAATTGCGTCACTTAAAAATTTTTCTAATCTATCAAATGTTAATGGTAAAAATGATAAAACAAAAAAATATCATGCGAGAGCTAAATTTATCAACGATAAAGAGTCTGCAAAAGATGAATTTAAATATTTAAAATCAATTAAATTAAAAACAAAAATAGTAGCTCTAAATAAAAATAATATAGCTAGGGCATCTGAAATGACTTTAAAGACCAATCAATATAATTTAAGATCAAAAAGATATCCTTTATCAGAGATAGGGAACATAATAAAAGATAATAATTATGTTGGATTTTTAATTGGATTAAGGGATATCTATGCAGACCACGGAAATGTAGGACTGGTTATTTTAAAAAAAATTGACAAAAATACATTATTTATAGATACATTTTTGATGAGCTGCAGGGTAATAGGAAGATATTTTGAAACTTGTATTTTCAGCCATATAAAAGAATACGCATTGAAAAATAAATATATAAATATTGTTGGTGAGTTTATTGAGACAGAAAAAAATATTGTTTCAAAAAAATTATTTGAAGAGCATGGCTTCAACAAAATGATAAATAAAGAAAATAATAAAAAAAAAATTATATTTTCTTGTAAAGTAAAAAATATTAAACAAAAAAATATTGAGTTATATGATTAATAAAAAAATTACAGCTATAATTAAAAAGCATATAAAAAGTCAAAAATTTAATCAAAAAACAACACTTAAAAAAATAAGCAAATGGGACTCCCTCACACACTTAAATATTCTTTTTGCAATCGAAAAATTTTTTAAAATAAAATTTACAATTATTGAAATAAGTAAATTTAAAAATATAGAGGAGATAATCGATAGTGTTAAAAAAAAAACAAAATAGTAATCTAGTTTTTAATCATATTGGTATATTTGTAAAAAATATAAAAAAAAATGAAAAATATATAACTTCTCTTTTTAATATATCTAAAAAAAGTAGATTAGTTTTAGATAAAAAACTAGGTATAAAAGCCAAACTATACTATGACAAAGATAAAATTTGTTATGAATTGGTTGAACCATATGGGAAAAAAAATCCTGTAAGTGGTTTTTTAAAAAAAGGATCAAATATTCTTAATCATATTGCGTACTCTACAAATAATCTTGATAAATCGATGGAGCAACTCAGAGATAAAGAATTTATGCAGATATCAATTATAAAATATTCAAAGTTATTTAAAAGTAGAATAGTTTTTTTTTTAAGTCCACTCAATTATATAATTGAGATTATTGAAAATCAAAAATGATTATCAAAAATAAGGGTAACATTAAAACAGTACAAAAATTTATTAGTAAAAATTTTAAAAAAAATCATATAATTTCTAGAAATAAAAAAGTATTTGATTGGCTGCATTATAATAAATATGAAAATAAATATAATTTTATATTTGGAAAAAAAAATGAAAATATTATTAGTTTTTTAGGTATAATTAAAAATAGTAAGTTTTCAGATAAGTTAAAAAAAATGGAAACAGTCTGGTTAACTACATGGGTAGCAAAAAAAAATGAGCTAGGGGCTGGACTTGAAATACTTAATTATGCAATTAAAAATTATACATATAATAAAATTGGAACAATAGGTTGTTCAGAAGAGGTAAAAAAAATTTACAAATATTTAGGATTTTTTACTGGTCACATGACGCAATATTATATCCCCAACATTCAGATTAAGAATTATAGAATTATTAAATTTAAAAAAAGTTATCAAAAATTTGATAAAAGTGAGTTAATCAATAAAATTATAAGCCTAAAAATAGTCAATAAAATAAATTTTAATGAATTTAATAATAATAAAATAAAATATATTAAGATGTTTTCAAAAAATGAAAATTATTTTAAAAACAAATACATTGAAAATCCATTCTATAATTACATAATCTATGAATTTAAAATAAAGAAAAAATTACTTGGGTATTATTTTGCAAGAGAAATATTATATAGAGATAGAAAATGTTTAAGAATTGTCGATTTTTTTGGTAATATAAAAAATATATTTGATACCTCAGAAATGTTTAAAAAGATTATTGAAGATAAAAAGTATGAGTTTGTAGATATGTATTTTTTTGGTAATGACACTAATAAAAGTCTATTCATAAAAAATAATTTTAATAAAAATATTATAATTCCCAATTTTTTTGAACCTTTTATGAAAAAAAATATTAGAATAAATTTTGCTATTCTACAAAAAAAAACTACTAAACTCCTTTTATTCAAAGGAGATTGTGATCAGGAAAGACCAAATATTTTAACCAAATAGTAAAACCTTTATTAATATTTTTTAAAATTTTACCCCAGCTCCTTTTAGAAAAGCCGCACTTTCATCTAAAGGCCACCTAGGTTTTGCTGGATAATCTAATTTACTAAATTGATTTAATTTAAATTTTTCTAATCCAACCATTGCGATCATTGCGGCATTATCTCCACATAAATTAATGGGAGGAAAAATTGCTTCAAAACTCTCTTCTTTGCAAAGATTAGTTAGCACTTCTCTAATTCTTTTATTTGCAGCAACACCACCAGCTACTACAAACTTATTTTTATTTATTTTATTCATTTTTACAAATTCTCTGAAGGCAATTTTACTTTTCTTGTATAATATTTCTTCAATAGTTCTTTGAAAAGACGCTGCTAAATCATATTTTTCTTGATCAGTTTTAATTTGTTTTGAAATTTTTAAA
>MDSY01053657.1_pt1 | contig 11523 bp, 8 predicted proteins | sample 811131 | NCBI WGS metagenome assembly MDSY01 (sample SAMN05326643, study PRJNA326480) | marine metagenome | isolation source: seawater | place: Atlantic Ocean: South West | collected 2010
CGGCGGCAGCGGCGGCAGCGGCGGCAGCGGCGGCAGCGGCGGCAGCGGCGGCAGCGGCGGCGGCAGCCCAATGTCTGCAGCCGAATGCTGGCGCGCGTTCGCTTGCGCCTCGCCTCGCTTTGCGCTCGAGTGCGTCGCCTATCTCGCGCTCCGCCGCGAGGGCTGGCGTGTGCGCACCGGCATCAAGTTTGGCGCAGACTTTGCTCTGTATTCGCCAACCGAGCGTCCAGGCCATGCAGAGCTTTGTGCGCTCGTGAGCTCTTCGCTGCTTGAGATGCCACGCACGTGGCTCGCACTGCAGCGGCACGTGCGCCTGTGCCATCAGGTCTCAAAGGGGATTGTCCTCTGCTCCGTTGAGCTTAAGAATGCTCAGCTCAGGGATGATGGGGGGTCTGTATCTCGTGCTGGGGGGTCTGTCGATCGTGCTGGGGGCTCTGTCGATGGTGCTGGCGGGGCGGGCAATGGTGGTCAGCTCAGGGATGGTGAGCGTGTCGCCAATGATGGCTGCAAGGGCTCGAGCAAAGCCGTTCCTCTCTCGTCAGAGATTGGTTCGGAGATTGGTTCGGAGATTGGTTCGGAGATAGGTTCGGAGATACTATCAGAGATACTGTCAGAGATGAGCTGTTTGGATTTGCTAGAGACCACGCTGCTCAGGGTGAGCTCGTGGTCGCCTGCGAAAGCGCATGCGGTGCTTAGTAGAGCCTAGAGCAAAAACCTACACATCGACAGTCATTCGATTCAACGCGCGATCATTTGATATATTGATATATATCCTATATCGTAGGAACCAACCAACCTGTACCTGTACGTGTGCATATAAGTATTATAGAAGTACATCTTTGGATCTTATAGATATAGTTAACTACATGGTCAGTCCTACACGGCTGATTACAAACTACACCAGACGTCGTTAGCTAGGGGAGTCGCTGGGTGCATAGAAATCGGCACGCGCATGGCCGTCCCTGAACGCCCGCAGCACTACGGCATGCCACTCCGAGAGTGTCGGTTTCTCCAAGAGCTCCGCGAGCCTGTACCAAACTCCATCGCGTCCTCGCTCAAACGTGAGCTCCGAGCGGTGCGAGGGCGCCGCCGCCAGATAGAACCATGCGATGAGCGCGCCCTCGACGTAGAGGTCCACAACACGGCGCGGCGTCTCCATCGGCTCCCAACCTCCGAGCTCTTCCCTCAGCTCTCGAAGCAGGCAGTCCATTGGCGCCTCGTCAGCTTCGCGCTTGCCACCAAAGCATGTGAGCTTGCCTGCCGCGGCTAGACCGGCCTGCTGAGGACGCTGCTCGACGAGGAGCTCGCCGGTCTCGGCGTCGCGGAGGATCGCGCACACATACGGCGGTAGCGCCGTGCTGACGCTCGGTGCACTGTTATACGCTGGTCGACTGCTATACTTAGGCCCGAGCTCGCCAGAGTGGCGGAAGGGGTCAAAGCCGGCGGAGCGGAGGTGTGAGAGGGTTGAGAAGAGCGGAATCGGCAGCTCCGCATCCCACGCCACCCAACGCCACCCCTCGCACTTGTCTGGCTCCATGTTGGTCGCGTCGCCAGAGCCGAGAGCGACGCACTTCATAAAGATGACCACGTAGTGGTACTCGTTAGGCGGGTCGACAACGTTGGTGACCGTGGCTGTGCGCATCTCGCTCACCTCTAGCCCCGTCTCCTCCAGCACCTCGCGAGCACCGCACTCCTCCCAGCTCTCTCCGTACTCGAGGTGGCCACCCGGCAGCGCCCACGTGCCGCAGCCTGCAGAGCCCTTGCGCTGGCCGAGGAGGATGTGGCCGGGGCGCGCTGGGTGGGTGACGAAGACACCGACGCCTATCCGCGGCCGTGGAGCCGCCACCGCACCGGCCGCCGACATTGAGAGGGCGAGCTCCAGGAGGCGAGCCGCACGTGGAATGGCTGCCTTGGCGCGAGAACAGGGCTGTCCTTCCAGCAAAGCGCTCGAACATCGATTTAATCGAATCTGCATCTTTCGGGAGCCGAGGTTGCAGATGTTCTAAGAGACGATCCAGCAAAGCGCTCGAGGCTTGTAACGCTATCACGAGGAGGTGTTGCTAAACTACGCAATGTCCGGTCTCGAGGCGGGGCTTGTGCTCGGTGCGGTGGGCCTGTTGAGTGCTGTACTGCGTCGAGAGGAGTGCCCACTCTGCTGCGAGCGCGTCCACATGTTCTCCTTCCGCATGAACGCCTCGTGGGACGGCAGCGGCTGCGAGCATCGCTGCTGCCGCTCGTGCTGGCAGCGCTACCTCGAAGCGGACGAGACGCACCGTCTGATGCAGCTGCGTGCGGCGCGAAACACGCACGTCATCCACTGCTGGGGCTGCGCCACCCCCATACAGCCCCGACTCCACCACCTCGCGCCTCGAGCGGTCATACGCCTCTGCACGCAGATCGGCGAGCGCGAGGTGTTTGTGCGCCGGAAGCCGCGCGGTTGCGCCGTGTTGGAGTGCCCGCAGTCAGGGTGCGTTGGGATCGGCTACGACGACGGCCGACAGCCAACGGCCATGTGCTTCCTCTGCAACCACCAGTGGAGGCTCGACCATGGCATGTTTCGATCTCTGTGGCGTCTCATCTCAAAGTGGTGGCCCGAGCGCATCGACGGCGTGCGTGGGTGGCGGCCTTGCCCGCACTGTGGCGCGGCGATCCTCAAGAATGGAGGGTGCCCCATGATGCGCTGCGGGCTCTGCCAGCGATCCTTTCGATGGGGACCGTTCGCCAACACGGTCGAAGGAGTCATAGAGGCGCACGTGCCAAGCACAAACCAGCTGCGTCGGGACCGTCTTAGTCTTGGATGAGGCGAGAGAGAAGGGGCGTCGTGCCGAGTGGTAGTGGTAGTCTCAAGTGTGTTACAGTTGTGGTTTTAGTTGCAAGTATTACCAGTTTTGTGCGACGTTGCACATGTACATGAACATATGTACTGGTCGTATTTTAGTATTACACATTTTTGATTTTATTATCACGGTATTTTGGTATTACATATTCATAGATGCGTAGACATACATGATACATAAACAATTTACAACTATTCTCAGTCTGATTCGAAGATTGAACCATCTCGAATTGAGCCTATCAAGATGTCAGAGCGCGTGCATCCATTTGCGAGACGTCACTGTGACTGAGTCTCAATACTTCTATTCTTGCTCACATCTTTGAGCCGATGATTCGACTGCGAGCTGATGTCGCATGAACTTTGCGTACCTCGACTCTGTTCGTCTCGAGAGCTCCAGATGCGTGCCACGCTCGACGGCGTGTCCCCCTTCCATGACGACGATCTCATGGGCGCGCACGACAGTCGATAGCCTGTGCGCAATCACCACCGTCGACCTCTCCTTCATCAGCTCGTCGAGCGCCGCCTGCACGAGCGCCTCCGATGCCGAATCGAGCGCCGATGTGGCCTCATCGAGGACGAGGATCGCCGGATCCTTGCAGATCGCGCGTGCGATGGCGACGCGCTGCTTCTGTCCGCCGCTGACGCGCGCGCCGCGCTCGCCCGGAGTGCTCTCGTACCCCTCCGGCAGCCCTCGAATGAACTCGTCGGCGAAGGCTGCGCGCGCCGCCCGCTCGACGGCAACGTCCGAGGCGTGCGGCACGCCATATCGAATATTCTCGCGGATCGACAGATCGAAGAGTATCGGCTCCTGCTCGACGAGGCCGATCTGCGTGCGGAGCCAGCGTAGGTTGAGCGAGCGGTACTCACGCCCGTCGAGCAGTATGCAACCCTCACCAGGATCGTAGAAGCGCGTGATGAGACGGCCTACAGTACTCTTGCCGGCGCCGCTCTGACCGACGAGAGCGACTGTGGCGCCGGGGGCCACACGGAGAGAGAATCTGTGGAGGATTGTGAGGTTGCGCGCTGTGGGGTAGGAGAAGGTGACGCCTCGCACCTCGAGCAGGCCCTCACAGCTCGCTGGCACGTGCCCGCCCTCCGGTGAGATCTGGGGCTGCCGCTCAAGCAGATCGACGAAACGGGCGGTCGAGGCGAGGGTCGATTGGAGATTGAGCCAGATATCGGCGAGGGAGGAGAAGCCCTCCTCGTAGAGGCTGACATATGTGTTGAATGCGACGAAGCTGCCGATGCTCAGGCTGCCGCAGAGCACCTGGTGCATCCCAAGCGCGAGCACGCCCACATCTCGCGCCCTCGAGATACCGATCTGAACGACGCGCAGGACCGTTTCGGTCTGGACCGTGACGAGGATCACTCGGAGGAAGCGGCAGATGGCAGCTCGGAACGCGGCCGCCTCGCGACCCTCGGCGGCGTTCGCGTGCACCGTGCGCACCGCCCCGAGCGCCTCCACCGCCGCCGCGTTCGCCGCCGCCATCGCCGCGTTCTGGACGACGCCGTAGCTGCCGACGACGCGGCCCGTCCGCCGCACGAGAAGCCAGTTGAGCGGGGAGACGACGGTTGCGAGGAGGGCTAGGAGCGGGTGAGTCAGGTACATTGCGAAGAGTGAGCCCAACAGCTTGACACAAGCCTGCAGGAGGTTCTGCGAGGTGAACTGCGCAAGGTACTGCAGCGCGCCCGAATCGTTAATCAGCCGAGAAGAGAGTTCGCCAGCGGCGTGGAGGTCGTAGAAGCCCATCTCTTGCTGTATGAGGTTACGGAACATGAGCGCACGCAGCCGGGTGAGCGTCGTGTGCGCCGCGAGAGCGAAAGAGATACCAACCAAAACCTGCAGCACCCAACAGGCTGCGTGCAGGCAGCCGACAGCCAAGAGCCATGGGACAATTTGGCGCTGCCAGAGGCGATCAAGTTGTGCCGTGGCAGCGTCGTCGTCGAGGCCAATGAGGCTGCTCAGGCAGCCAATCTCGCCGCCAACACCGCCGATGCTCTCAATGCCAACACGGCCACCGTCAAAGCCGCCGCCGCCGCCGATGCTGCCGTGATGACTTGCCGATGCCACGATCAGATTCGCTCGCCGCTCCCCTCCATACACCTCCCCCGCATACCCCACCCCTCCTCTCCCCTCGAGTATCCTCTGTGCTGCGCTCACAAGTGCGACGCTCGCCGGCTGGTGCACCGCGTCGACGACCTTGTCATAGAGCACTCCCTGCGAGTACGGCAGCGCAAATGAGGATCCGACGAGGAGTAACGAGCTGACGATTCCAACAGAGAGCGATCGCTTCGGACAGAGACACCAGAGGTGGGTGCGTAGCGCCGCGGCGCTCTCGCTGATGGATGGCTGGCGTGTGGACCCTCGAGCGCGTCCGTTATCTGTAGCGCGTCCGTCAGCTGTGCGCTTCGATCTGCCGCGCCCACTCGCGCCGCGCTCCACCGGAGTGTCGCTGGAGACCTCCGCTTCGCTGGAGTTCTCTATCGCCGTGGGTGCATCCTCTACCGAATCATGAGCGTCCCCTCTCTCATCAGCCCTCCCTCTCTCAACAGCCCCCCCTCTCGAAACCGGATCAGCCCCCCCTCTCTCCTCTGACGCCTCTGCGCCGGAGGGTTGGCTCAACGCGTGGGCTTCTGCGAGGAGTGCGCTGTGGCACCTCCAGAACGCACGCAGCGCACCGATCGGCCCTCGCCGAGATGAACCCTCCCGAGTGTCATCACCCCGAGTGTCATCACCCCGAGTGTCGTCACCGCGCCGAGGGTCTTCGCCGAGCGGGTTCTCTAGCGGCCGCATCGCCTCCAGCTCGGCTTTGAGCGCCTGCTTGGCACGGCGCTCGCGGGCTGCAAGTGCGGCGGATTGGCGCCCAAGCTCATCGATTGCCTCCTCGCTCCCGAGCGCCCCCGACACCCCATCCGCGGTCAGCGGCTGCAGGCCGCCCGCGCCGAGATAGCGTCGGTTACGTCTACCGCGCGTGTCGAGATAGAGAGCGAGGTTGGCGGCGGCGGCGAGGGCGAGGAGGGCGCACTCGGTGGGGAGCCATGGGAGGAGCTGGGCGCGCGCTGCTGTGCTCGAGAGGCCCAACGCCAGAGCTCCGACACGGAGCAAGCAGTAGAGAGCGCCCGAGAGGTGTGTGTGCGAAGGTCGCAGGATCGACGCTGGATAGGAGAGGATCCACGCCGCGGCTGCGGCGGTGGCGAGTGGAGGAGGTGGCCAGTGAATCGTACCGCCAGATCTGAGCTGCGGCTCCATCAGCAGCGCCGCCGCAGCGCTCCCGCAGCTGTGGAGCAAGAGCAGCACGCGCCAGACCACGTGAGCCGCGGCTCTGTGCTCGCACGGCCGCAGGAGAGAGCGCGGCTGCGTTGCAGAGAGGAGGAGCCCTAGGAGGAAGAGCTGGACCAGCGGCGCAGCACCACTCGCAACGCAGCTCAGCTCGTCCGCGCGCCCGCTGCAGAGCGCGCCGAGCAGCGCCTCCATCGCGGACGGTGGATGTAAAAACTTACTTTTAACTTTGCGTGGAGGGTACATTGCCACTTCTCGCGCCATGCTGCCAGAAGGCTCTCCCAAGCTGGGTGCCGTGCAGGGCGCCATGGACGAGCTCTTCGTTCCGGAGGCGACAGAGAGCGGGTCTGGAGCTGACACGAGACCCGCGGACGGCCTCCGCAGCTTTCGCGGCATCTGCGGCGGCGTGCTCGACGACGCCCGTCGCCGCTCGCGCCACTGCGGCGCCGACTACACGACCGGGGTGCGCTCGTGGCAGCTGACTCTATCGGCGGCGTGTTTCATGTTCCTCGCCACCTTCTTCTCCACCGTCGCACTCGGTGCCCACGTCCAAGACGTGACCGCCAATAGGATCGGCCTCTCCGAGTACTTATTAATGAATTCGATCGCTGGCATCTTCCATTCTCTGGTCGGTGCGCAGCCGCTGCTGGTGCTGCGTCCGACGGGGCCGATCACCGCGATCCTTCAGAAGCTCTCCGAGCTCGCCGACGCACTCGAGCTCAACTTCTTCGCACTGCTCGCCGCTGTCGGCCTCTTTGTTGGACTTTTGCTGGGGGTCGCAGCATCGCTCGAACTCTCTCGGCACATTCGGCGGCTGACGCGTTTCACGCATGACGTGTTCGCGTGCTTCGTCTGCAGCATCTACGTGTACGAGGGCATCTCCTCCATGGCCAAACGCTTCTCCGACGATCACTCCGCCCTCGACGGCAGCCGCGGGAGCGATTTTGGCGACGCGCTCTTTGGATGCATCTGTACCGTTGCCACGGTCAAGATGGCGCTCGTGCTGAGCGGCGCGGAGCGGTGGGGTGCGCTGCCTCCGCGCGTGGCCGAATTCCTCGCCAGGTACGCCGTCACCATCGCCGTGCTCGCGGTCACACTCATCTCGCTCTGGGCGCCCGCGGCAGACGGCGTCGAGCGGATTCTCCTCTTTGAGAAGGGCAGCTTCGGCCCAACCTGCTACTTGGACCCCTCCTACTTGGACCCCACACGAGACGCCTCCTCAATAGGGCCCTCCTCGTTAGACGCCTCCTCGTTAGACGCCTCCTCAATAGGCCCCTCCTCAATAGACACAATCATCCGTAACGCGCCCGCCACCCCCGTGTGCGTCGACGGAGAGCACGCGGCCTATGGCGAGACGTCGCGTGCGTGGTTCGTATACGCGATGGGCGAGGGCACGTGGAGCTCCTCGACGCCGCTGCTCCTCGGCGTCGCGGCGCTCGTCTCCTTCCCCATCTCCTTCTTCTTCTACCTCGACCAGAACATCTCCTCCCTCCTCTGCCAGCAGAAGCAGCTCAACCTCTCGCGTGGGCATTACTACCACGGCTCTCTCATGGCGATCGCGGCGCTCAACGTGTTCGGGCCGGCGCTCGGGCTGCCGTTCGTCACGGGCTCATTGCCCCACTCGCCACAGTTCGTCAAGGCGCTCACGAACCTCGACGGTACCGTCGCGGAGAACCGGGTCGCACCGCTCATCTGCAATTTACTTCTCGGTCTCTCGCTCCTCCTCCCAGCTGCCATCGAGCTGCTCCCGAACTCTGCGACGAACGGCGTGCTCATCTTTGTGGGGATCGAAGGGCTCATCAGCACCGACCTCTGGCGGCGCACACTCCTCCTCTGCGCACCGCCTTCGCTCTGGGAGCCGCAGCTGAGGGAGGTGCGCATGAGGGCGTTCACGCTCATACAGCTCGGCGCACTCGCCGTCTGCTGGGCGATCAACCTCTCGCCAGCCGGGCTCTGCGTCGCCATATTCATCATCGCGCTCGTCCCCCTCCGCCGGTATCTGATGCCAAGGATCTTCAGCGTGCACGATCTCGCACTGCTCGATCCTGAGTAGATGAGGATATGGGCGGAGGGGGTTGGATATCAGTATATGTATTATACATGATTGATGATGTAGATGTATATGAAATCGCACTTCCCACTCGACGACTGCCATGATTGATGTCAGATCTATCTGAATGGTATACGAATACGTCTATATAGCCTTACTACGTATATTACTTTATCACATGGTAACAGGACTCGGCAATGCCACTCCCTGTTACAACGGCAGGGCATTGCCACTAACGAGTGGCGTGATCGCGATCGCGATCGCGACGATCGCATAGGGGACGAGCGCCGCCCACTTCAAACTGCGTGCGAAGCCTTCATTGAAGGCGACGGCGATCTCATCCTCAAATCGCTGCCCGTGCTCATTCTGCAGCGTGACCTTGAGCACTCCGTGGAGCCGTTCAGGAGGGCACCGCACACGCTCAATCTTGAGCCCGCCACTGGTGTAGTTCTGTACGAAGAGTGGCGCCATCTGTCCAACACGGACCACCAGCTGATATCGTGCCGCCGGCAGCGCGCGCGCATCATGTATCCTGAACGCGAGCTCAAATGAAGCACCGGCGACTGCGCGCGGCGCATGCCTGCCGCCTCGCCCCACAATCTCGACCCCTTGCCATCCCTCCCGCTGCCTGAAGACATTGCCGCCGTTGGCGTGTGAGCGCCAGGCACGCATCGGCGTGAAGGGCGTCGACGTCTCGAAGCAGTACACGTTGCCGTTCATCGTCGCCAGAAGCAGCTCGATACGTCCGCTTCCCGTGAGGTCGTCCGCGAGCAGCTGAGAGTATGAGTGCTCTCCCACATCGACACGGTGGTCGCAGCCAGTCTGCGGATCGAGCACATGGACGTAGCCGTCAAAGGAGGCGAGCACGAGATATGGTCGCACCGCTCCGGTCTGGGTGCTACGGCTGCCACCGACACCGCCACCGACACCGCCACCGACACCGCCACCGACACCGCCACCGACACCTCGAGCTCGAGCTCCAGCCTCGACGAGGTGAACGATGAGCGCCGCGCCCATGATCTGACCGTCCGTTTTGATGGGGAATGGCGCGAGCTCGCTTCCGTCGACTCCCTCCAACACATGGACGACGCCCGCAGTCGTCGCGACCACCACCTGTACGCCTGCTCCTTCTCCGCGGAGCGCACCGACCGTGACGCCCTGCGCACAGAGCCCCGAGGTCTGCACCTCCCAGAGTGGAGTGCCGTCGGCGCGCCAGGCGCCGACGGATCCGACGGCGTCGGCGGCGATCAGCTCGAGCTGTCCGTCGCCGTCGAGGTCCGCCGCCGCCACCTGCGCCTGGATCTCATTCATCTGTACCGGGAAGCCTTCTCGTACTCTGCCGCTTCTCGCATCGAATACGTAGAGGAAGCCCATCGAAGTGCCCAAGGCGACCTCGAGGTCTCCGTCGCCATCGAGGTCGACGAGCGTCGGCGAGCTGTACACGTACGCGCGAAGGCTTGTGTGGTCCGTCGAGAGGTCCAGGTGCGCCGTCCAGCGGACACTCGGAGCTCCAGTCGTGGGGAGGTCTATACACACGAGGGCGCCGGCAACATAGCTCTTCCTGTCGATGACGATGCCGTTGCTCGCGAGGCGCGTCGCAGCGGCCTCGTCGAAGAAGTGGGAGACGGCAACGAAGAGCTCTTCGCGGCCGTCGCCGTCCGCGTCAGCGAGCGCTGGCGTGGAGAGCACGTGAGGATCCACTAAGACATCACCCGCTGCAATCGCTGCCGACATCTCGGCGGCCATCGCAGCTGCCGTCGATGGGTCCGCCGCAAAGAGCCCTTGCTCGTCGTCTTCGTCGTCGTCCTAATTGGGGGACAACGGGCGGTGATGCACAGGGGGGAAAGGATGTGCTGTGACAAATGGGGGAAATGGGAGTGTGAGACTTGGGGTGTGAGACTCGAGGTAAGACGAGGTGTATCGCTTGAGACTTTTGTTGTTTGTTTTGTTTTCTCTCTCTCTCTCTTTTCTCCTCTCTGCTTCGTCGCCACATTTTCTCGTTTTTATACATTTTCTCGTTTTTATGAGAGTCGCCTCGTCACTCTCATCAGTGTCGTCGCGAGCGAAGAGTGAGAAGCTGGCCTCCGCCTCGGGGGAGAGAGCACCATGCGCGCCAATATCATCACCGAACCCCGCTTCCTGTGGCGCCGCTTCCTGTGGCGCCGCTTCCTGTGCAACCGCTTCCTGTGGCGCCGCTTCCTGTGCAACCGCTTCCTGTGCAACCGCTTCCTGTGGCGCCGCTTCCTGTGCAACCGCTTCCTGTGCACCCGCACTTTTCTCATCCCGAGACAGGATGTCATCCTCTGCCGAGCCCTCAGCCCCCGCCGACGCCTCGCGTGCGTGCACATCTCCCCGGTGGCTACTGATCGGCTCCATCGCCACGTTGCGCGACAGACGCTCATGCCAATCCTGCTCGTGTGGAATAATTAGTGTGGAATAATTAGTGTGGAACCGACACAGGAAAAATGAGCGGGTGAAGCATGGGGAGAATGCGAGGTGTGGCAGCTGGGCAAATGGAGGCTGTGTGTGGAATCAGCCTCGCCTTCTGTACACGTAGCTTTGGCAAGCGCAGCCCTCTCCTCCTCAGCGGCACGCCAGTGTGCTCTAAGAAGAGAAGATCGCCTTGGTATGAGACGAGGATGAGATCATCAGTGCCGTCGGCGTTCACGTCGAAGCGCAATGGGCTCGTGTGGAAGCTTGAGCCGCCAAAGGCGTGAGGCCAGTTGGCGTGAGGCGGGTGGCCGTCGACGCCCTGCAGAGCCTCCACGTACCGCACAAAGGTGTTCGTGTAGACGATCGGGCGTCCGCCGGTGGGCTCGAGGGTGATGAGAGGTGTCGAGTAGACAGACGCGCCCACCCTGGCCGTCCACGTGAGCCCGATCTCGTGAGCAGCGCAGCCGGCGTCAGAGCTCCCGCCACTCTTGCCGCCACTTTTTCGCGCCTGCTCAGCCTCGAAGATGCGCTCGTCCACAATGGCGGGGTGGGGCTTCTTGCGGATGAAGAAGGGATTCGACGCGTGCAGAGCCGCCAACGCCGACTCGTTGTGCGCCACCGCGTGCTGACCGAGCACTGCCGCTACAGCGCAGCATAGCATCGGCTGCCGTGGCGTGCTGCGATCGCAGCTACCAAGCTCGGCAGCGACTTGTAAAAACTTGCTTGGGCCTGCTTTTGCAATCATGCGAAGATTGACGGCGCCTTCTTCTGTCAACCACATGTCACTGGGAGAGCTCCCAACCGAGCTGCTGGTGCGGGTGCTCGCGCAGCTGGAGGCGAAGGAACTGTCTTGCTGCGACCAACTCAGTCGCCTCTTCCACGGCCCACCCTCGCTCGTCGAACAGGCTCTGCGCCTGCGCTCCA
>MDSY01156471.1_pt1 | contig 11523 bp, 10 predicted proteins | sample 811131 | NCBI WGS metagenome assembly MDSY01 (sample SAMN05326643, study PRJNA326480) | marine metagenome | isolation source: seawater | place: Atlantic Ocean: South West | collected 2010
GGGGCATCTGCCCTTGTGTTAATGAGTGCAGAGAAGGCAGCTGAACTAAAGCTAAGACCGCTAGCAAAAATTGTAAGTTATGCTGATGCTGCACATGATGCAGAATGGTTTACTACTGCACCAGCAAGAGCGTTACCTATTGCTTTAGCTAAAGCAGGACTAGCTACAACAGATGTTGATTACTTTGAGTTAAATGAAGCATTTTCAGTTGTTGGCTTAGCAAATATGAAAATCTTAGATTTAGATGCAAGTAAAGTAAATGTGAATGGTGGAGCAGTTTCTATAGGTCATCCACTAGGTAGTTCGGGATCAAGAATTATTGTTACTTTAATAAATGTATTAAAACAAAATGGAGGTAAAATTGGTGCTGCTAGTATTTGCAATGGTGGTGGTGGTGCATCAGCAATGATAATTAAATTATTAAATTAGATATAATTAAATCGATTTTAGAACTGAAAAAAACAATAATATTCTTAATATTACAAATACTAAAATCTAACATATTGATAAAAAAATAAATGCAATACGGAATTTCTAATCTTTCAATCATTCCAATGAGGAATGATGCTGCTGACCAATCAGAAATGGTAAACCAAGTTATTTTTGGCGAACATTTTAAAATAATGGAGTGCAGAAAAAAATGGAGTAGAATACGCTTATCACATGACAACTATGAGGGATGGATTTGCAACAAGCAATGGTTAGAGATTACTGAAGATGAATATACTCAATTAGACAAAGATATCTCTACGATTACTATTGATATTTTAGACATCATAACAAAGGAAAATCATCAACCTATTGTTATCGGGAGTATATTGCCTAATTACAAAAGTGGGCATGCACTTATTAATAATAAAATGTATCAATTTGATGGACATACTACTCCAGGTTTTACACAAAAAAAGAAATTAATAGAAAATGCTTTAGTTTATCTTAATGCTCCTTATCTATGGGGGGGAAGATCTCCTTTAGGAATTGATTGTTCTGGTTTTACACAAATGGTTTATCGATTGCAAGGAATTAATTTACCTAGAGACGCTTTCCAGCAAGCTGACATAGGAACAACACTAAGTTTTATTGAAGAATCTGAACCTGGAGATTTAGCTTTCTTTGATAATAAAGAAGGTAAAATTATTCATGTTGGAATTATATTAGAGGAAAATCACATCATTCATGCATCAGGAAAAGTAAGAATAGATAGAATTGACCAACAAGGGATATTTAATTCAGAAATTGGCGCTCATACTTATAAGCTAAGATTGATAAAAAGCATCACCTAGCATGCAGAACATTCCCTTAGCAGAACGCATACGGCCCAAAAAGCTTTCAGAAGTTATTGGGCAAAAACATTTAATTGGTGATAAGGGAACACTTACAACTGCAATAAATAATAAACTCATACCCTCTATGATATTATGGGGCCCACCAGGAGTTGGAAAAACAACATTATCTAGTCTTATTGCCAAGCAATTAGACCGTCCTTTCTACAACTTATCTGCCATTAATTCAGGAGTAAAAGATGTACGAGAAGTTATTCATAAAGCCTCTTCATTAGGTCTATTTGGCAAAAACATTCCTATCCTATTTATTGATGAGATACACAGGTTTAGCAAAACCCAGCAAGACTCTCTTTTAGGAGCAGTTGAGAGGGGGGTTATTACCTTAATTGGAGCAACTACAGAAAACCCTTCTTTTGAAATTATTTCAGCCTTACTTTCTCGATCACAAGTTTATGTTTTAGAATCTTTGTCAAAAGATGATTTGCAAGAATTACTAAAAAGAGCAAAAACAAAAGATCAAATCTTAAATCAATTAAAAATTACATTAAAGGAAACTGAATATTTAATGCAAATATCAGGTGGTGATGCAAGAAAACTACTTAATATATTTGAGCTAGTAATCAGTTCTGTTGATAGTAATGAAATAATTATAACTAATGATCTGGTTGTTGAAAAAACACAACAAAATATTGTTCGCTACGATAAAAATGGAGAACAACATTATGATATTATTTCTGCCTTTATTAAATCAATTAGAGGAAGTGATCCCAATGCTTCTATTTACTGGCTAGCTAGAATGATTGAAGGTGGTGAGGATATAAAGTTTATTGCAAGAAGGCTTCTTATTTTAGCATCAGAAGATATTGGAAATGCAAACCCAACTGCATTAGTTATTGCTAATAATTGCTTTCAAGCAGTAAATGTTATTGGTTTACCTGAAGGAAGAATAACGCTTTCTCAAGCAGTAATTTATTTAGCTTGCTCACCAAAAAGTAATTCGGCATATACAGCAATTAATGAAGCGCAAACTGAGGTAAAAATTAGTGGAAATCTATCGATCCCTCTAAACTTGCGAAACACTCCTACAAAGCTTATGAAAGAGCTGGGTTACGCAAAAGATTACTTGTATTCTCAAAGTAAAGCAAACAACAGCCAAGAATTTCTACCTGAAGAAATAATTGGAAATTCTTTTTACAAACCAGCAAACAATAGTAAAGAAAATACGTTTAGAAAAGAATTGAAAAAACTTTGGCAAGGAAAATATAAATATTAAAACTAACTTTGTAAGATGAAAAATATACTTCTAATTTCACTTTCTACAATTCTTCTTTTTGCTTGCAAACATGAGTTAGAACGTCCTACTTGGGATGTAGATATGATTATTCCTTTAGTCCATTCTCAAATGTCTATAGATGATCTGCTTTCAGAATTAAATAGTGATAGTAACTTCGTTTATAATGAAGTTGGTTTTATCTCTTTGATTTATGAACAAGATTTGATAAATGTTAATTATGATTCTTTAATAAATCTAGAAACAAAATCAGAGGAAAAAACAATACGAATTGATTCAGTTAATTTTAATGACGTTGTCATTAATCAAACTATTACTATAGAAAGCTTAATTAATAATATACCTTTTGGAAATTTTTTATTTCCTGACGGAAGCCAAAGAGAAATCCCAGCACTTAGTGGTGCTGTTAAAAATGACACTATACCTATTGATGCTAGCGAATACTTTCAGACAATGACGCTCTATAATGGCATGTTAAATTTAAAACTTAAAAATGGTTTCCCAACTGACATATCTAACGTAAGCTTCTCATTATTTAATACAACTAATCAGAATTTAATAGCTACTTTTTCTACACCATTAATTGAAAGTGGAAGTACTTATACTGAGAGTGTTTCTATTGCTGGCGAAACTCTTGATAATATAATGGTTGGAATAATTAATAACATGGATATTGAAAACAGTAATGGAGAGGTTATAATAAACTACACTGATGCAGCTTCAACAGAAATATCAATAACTGAAATTAAAATAATGGAGGCTACAGCATATTTTCCTAACCAACTATTACATGAAGAAAAAGTAGAGCAGTCATTTGAGTTAGGGTCGGCAAGATTAACAGAAATAGGAATAAAGGAAGGAACAGTGATTGTTAATGCGCTAAGCACCCTACCAGATACAGGGACAATAATTTACGCTATCCCATCACTTTCTAAAAATGGAATATCATTTGATACTATATTAAAGATACCTCCAAATACTAATGGAGTTACAACAAAATTCTTATTTAATTTTGATGGTTACAATATGAATCTTACAGGTAAAGAAAATAGATCTGGCGGAGATACAGTAAATACAATTTACGCATCTTTAGAAGCCTACTTAGATTCTACAGGAGAACTTGAAACTATTCATCAAGTAGACAGCTTTTTTCTATTTAATGAATATCAGTTTACTCCTGAGTACGCAATTGGATATATTGGTCAAGATACTTTAGAAAATAATCCAAAAAATATAGATACAGATATTTTTAATTTTATTTCATCTGGTTCAATAGACCTTGAAAAAGTTGCAGTTAGTATATCTATTGATAATTATATTGGAGCAGATGCGGCAATCCAGTTTAATGATTTAAGCGGCAGAAATACTACAACAAATCTAAGTGCTGCAATAGATAATTCACAAGTATATGATATTTTAAGGGCAAATCTAAATAGTGATGAGTCAATAATAAAAACCAATACTACTATTGTTTTAGAAGCAGACAAAATACTAGAAATAATGCCTGATAAATTATCAACACATTCTAGTGTCTATTTAAACCCAAATGGGGAAGCAAGTACACCCGACTTTTTATATACAGAATATCCATTAGAAGCTTCTTTAGGTATAGAAATACCTCTTAGTTTTATAGCAAGCAATCTAGTTTTTAGTAAAATAAGTGACTTGGAAACTGATAATATTGAAGAACTTGAAACACTCTACATAACATTAAAAAATGGACTTCCTTTTGAAGCTAAATTACTTTTAATTGCATTAGACATTAACGACCAAGTAATAGATACAATAATAAAAAATAACCTAATAATTGGAGCAATAACCAATATGGAAGGCAATGTAACTGAAAGCAGTGTATCTGTCATTGAAATTGAGAATATAGATTTTTCAGGAATTAGAAAAATAAGAAGCACAGCTATTTTTAATACAAGTAATCAAACTGATTTTGTGCGAATTAAGAATAACTACACTATGGATATAACCTTGAGTGCTAAGTTTAGTAAAGCTTTAGGAAAATAATGAAAAAATTACTTTTAATCATAATAAGCACCCCCCTATTTTTATTGGCACAAACTGATAAAAGTAAACATATTATTAAGTGGAATACAAACATATTATTTGAAAGTAGTAGTTTAGATAAAAGCTTCCTAAACATTATGCTTTATGGTGGTCATATTTCTAATAAAATTAAAACTAATTGGATAAATTCTGGAGAAGACAACAATGTCATATACTCTGAAATTAGTAACAAAATAAACTATAATTTTTTAAAAAATAGTAATATTTTTGGCTTCAGTATTTCAGATAGAAATATCCTAAACGCTAGCTTTAGTGATGATTTGTTACGATTAGCTTTTGAAGGTAATTTTCATCATCAAGATAAAACTCTTGATTTTGGAGGAACTACTATAAGAATAGATCGTTTTCAGCAGTACACATTTAACTACGAAAGAACTAACAAGTATGTAAACGTAAGTACATCTGTTTCCTATTTATTAGGAAACCATCATCTTTCCTATATTATTGAAAAAGGGAGCTTATACACTTCTCCCTATGGAACTTTATTAGATATTGATTATGACATGAGTGCCTTTGTTACTGACACATCTTCAATAAGTCCTATTGGACATAACGGAAATGGAATAGCACTTGGATTAAGTGCAGAATTCCAATTTAAAAAACATACAATAAGCTTTTCATTTTCAGATTTAGGATTTATTATGTGGGACCCAAGTTCTATTATTTTAACAAGCGATAGTAATTTCCGCTTTTCTCCAATTGAGATTGAAGACATATTTATTCTTAATGATTCTTTACTTGAAATTAATAATGAAAATGATAACATACTTAATTCTAACAAGGCTGCTTTTAAGTCATATATTCCAGCTAATTTCCATTTTAAAGTTAGTGGTTCTGGAGATTATAAATACTTAAAAAATTATATATTAGGAATAAAGGGGAAATGGCAACCTTTCTTAGATAATACCCCTTTGTCTTCTAAAAAACTAGGACAAGGTTTCAAAGAATCAAATTTTAAAACTTTGTATTACATACAATCTACTTATAGCACTACATATTGCGATATTATCACTAATCTAAGTGATGGGGGCTATAGTTCAGATACTAATTTAGGTTTGGCATTATCAAAAGGAAAAAAATATAATCTTACTATAGGAACGCATCACTTAGAAGATATATTGAACAGTAAAAATGTAAAAGCATTTAGCCTATATTTTAACATTAAATTAAAATTTTAATATGTTAGCAAAAATTAATAAAATAAAGCACCAAAAAAGTGGAAACTTCTTTTTAATAGCTGGGCCATGCGTTATTGAGAGTGAATCTATGGCAATGGAGATAGCTAAAAAGATTCTCAATATTAGTAATAAGTTAGAAATTCCTTTCATATTTAAAGGAAGTTATAGAAAAGCAAACAGAAGCCGTTTGGATTCTTTTACTGGCATAGGTGACATAAATGCCTTAGAAATTCTTAAAAAGTTAGGAAAACGATTTAATATACCTACAGTAACAGATATACACACTCCAGAGGAAGCTAATATTGCAGCCGACTATGTTGATGTTCTCCAAATCCCTGCATTTTTGTGTAGGCAAACTGATTTATTAGTTGCAGCAGCCAAAACAGGAAAAGTAGTAAATATCAAAAAAGGACAGTTCCTTTCTGCAGAGAGTATGATTCATGCAGTAAATAAAGTAAAAGAAAGTGGCAATAAATCCGTAATGCTAACTGATAGAGGAACAATGTTTGGCTACCAGGATATAGTTGTAGATTATAGAGGCATCCCTACAATGCAAAGTTTTGGTGTTCCCGTTATTTTGGATATTACCCATTCACTGCAAACACCTAACCAAAATAGTGGTGTAACCGGTGGTAAACCAGACATGATAGAAACTATTGCAAAAGCAGGAATTGCAGCAGGAGCTGACGGAATTTTCTTAGAAACTCATACAGATCCTAAGAACGCTAAATCAGATGGTGAAAATATGATATCACTAGACAAACTAGAGGATTTATTAATCAAATTAGTAAAAATTAATAACTCACTTATTTAACTAATGCTTAAGCAATCAAATTTATAAAGTAAATTTTATAGAAAATGGGCACACCAACCCTCTCCAATTGGTTTTAAATAAGAAGATAAGTCTAATTTCTTTTGTATGGTAAGATCGTAAAAAAGAGTATTGGGTTTTACAATATTTGCTAATTTAAACGAAGGAATACAAACTATCTTCTCTTCTATTTCACAAAACACATTCAAGCGGTTCATTAATGGAATAGAAAGTTCTTTTTCAATTTTTTGTATCTCATTTTGAAGTATATCAATAGAACAACCACTTGCAGCATTTTTACTTTCATCCAATGCAATAACAATAAAATGATTTTTTAAAATTGTAAGTCCAGCAGTTAAAGGCTTTTTATGTGCATTCCAATCTTTTAGATTTTCTGAAATAAGATTAACAATATAGCTTTGTTGATCTTTGCTTAAGGAATTTTCAGCAGCATAAATCCAAATTCTAGATTCCTCTGGTAAGCTATGGAAATCGGATAACATTATATATTTTCAGCAATAAGTTCAGCAATATCTTTTACCTCTGCAGCTCCTTCATCAATTGTCTTCACTCCGTCAGTCATCATAGTATTACAAAACGGACATCCAGTTGCAATTATATCAGGCTTTAACGCTAAAGCCTCTTCAGTACGGTTAATATTAATGTCCTGTGCTCCGCTTTCTGGTTCTTTAAACATTTGCGATCCTCCTGCTCCACAACAGAATGATTTACGCCTACTCCTTTTCATTTCTACTAAATCGACCCCTAAAGACCTTATCAATTCTCTAGGGATATCATATACATTATTAGCTCTACCCAAATAACAAGGATCATGATAAGTTATTTTAGTACCCTTTAAACTTCCTGTTAACTTTAGCTTACCTTCTTTTAAAAGTTCGGCAATAAATTCAGTATGATGCTGAACATTGTAATTACCACCTAAGCCCTTATATTCATTTTTAAGGGTATTGAAAGAGTGAGGGCAAGTCGTTACAATTCTTTTTACATTGTAACCGTTTAACACCTCAATATTCATCATAGCTTGCATCTGGAACAAAAACTCGTTTCCTGAACGCTTTGCTGCATCTCCACTTGATGATTCTTCAGTGCCTAAAACACCAAAATTAACGTTCGCCTTATTCATTATCCGAACAAAAGCACGAGTTATTTTCTTTGATCTGTCATCAAAACTACCTGCACTACCTACCCAATAAAGAATATCTACTTCTTTTCCCTGTGCAACAAAATCGGCCATTGTTTTAACTTGTAACTCACTCATAATATTATGATTTAAAAACCTGAATAGACACTTCCTTCTCAATCAAGTCAGTAAAATTACCATTAAATCGAGTAGCCCTAACAATATGATTATCTACCCAATGGTAATTTCCTCCTCTTGGTTTACCCATAAGTAAAGCATGATAACTAAAACCATTATCTTTTAACCAAACTTCTGTAACCAATCTATGCTCCTCCACTCTTGAAGTGAAAAAAGTAATATAATGCCCCTGCTTAAACCACTTATTAAGCGTTTCTAAAGCATCAGGGTATAACCTTGCAGAAGCCATTCTTTCTGGCTCTTCATTCGGTATATCATCACAAATAGTACCATCAATATCAATTAGGTAATTTTTAATTTTATCTGGCAATACAGGAGATATAAATTCTCCATCTATTTTTTTTTCTACTAATTTATTCATCTTTCCAGTTTAATCTATCAGCTGCTGGAAATTGCCAGGGAGCACCATTATTTTCAACATTTGCAAACATCATATTTAGCTCAGTTGGTGCAGCTGATTGTTCCATTACTAAATACCTTCTCATATCCATAATAATAGACAATGGATCTAACTCAATAGGACAAGCATCTGTGCAGGCATTACAACTTGTACACGCCCATAATTCTTCTGCAGTAATATAATCTCCTAATAATGATTTAGAATCCTTCTTTTTATTCCTTTTATTATCCGCTAATTCCGTAATTCTATCTCTGGTATCCATCAGTACTTTTCTAGGTGAAAGCAATTTACCCGTTTGATTGGCAGGACAACTGTCAGTACATCTTCCACATTCAGTACAACTATAAGCATTAAGTAATTGAACCCAATTCAAATCAGTAGCATCCTTAGCTCCAAATTGTTCTGGTGGAGCTGCGTCTGCAGCAGGTGCAGCATAAGGATCTGAATTTGGGTCCATCATTAATCTCACTTCATTAGTAACTGACTGTAAATTTGAAAACTGACCTAATGGATTTAAATTTGCAAAATAAGTGCTAGGAAAAGCAAAGAAAATATGTAAGTGTTTAGAGATTAAAATATAATTCATAAAAATGAGAATTCCAACAATATGAAACCACCAAGTGAATCTTTCAATAGTTACTAAAGTCATTGTATCCATATCTACAAACATAAACTGAAAATATTGACTTACAGGATTAGAGAATGAAGTGGCATAATCGTAAGCACCAGCATTAAATAATAAACCATCTGTAGCATTCATAATTAAAAAAGCAGACATTAATAAAATTTCAAAAACAAGAATGAGATTTGCATCCGTTCTCGGCCAAGCAGTCATTTCCTTACTCCAAAAACGTTTAATTCTTAAGATATTTCTTCTAATCAAAAAAATAACACACGCCACTAAAACTAATATTGCTAATACCTCAAATGAACCTATAAGAAAATTATATAAACCAATTGGTAATATTGAAGATAGAAATCTATGAGAACCAAAAACACCATCAACAATAATTTCAATTACTTCAATATTTATGATAACAAAACCTAAATACAGAATGATGTGGAGGATGCCAGCAACTGGTCTTCTTGTCATTTTAGATTGTCCAACTGCAACTCTAAACATATTCTTCCATCTGTCAGCTGACCTATCCGACCTATCAATATCTCTACCTAGTTTTATATTTCCTATAATCCTATTTAGGTTTCGTGTAAAAAACGTTACCGCTATTAAAAAAACAACTAAAAATATAATGTTCGAAACACCCATATTTATTTTGTTTTTGGAGCTATATAAGGTTTGCCTCCACCAATAATTGAAAAATTAACATACCTGCTAGGGTTATTTTTAATATCTTCTATCAATGAAGCTAACTCACGTGTAGATTTCTCAAAATTAGCATATATTTTGTCATCTTTAAGTAATAAGCCTACACTTCCCTCACCATTATTAATTTTTGAGGTTATATCACTTATATTTTGTAAAACTGTAGCAATATTTCCTTTTGCTAATGAATCAGAGAGAGATGAAAAATTTATTAATATATTTTTAATTTCACCATTACTGCTTTCAAGATTACTAGAGATCGACTCTAAATTTTTAATTACTTTAGCAATTCTATCATCATTTAAATCTACCATATTATCAACCTTTTCCATTGTTTTAGACATTAACTCAAAAGTTTTATCCAAACTACTTAAACTATTTTTAAGGTTAGATCTAGTATCCTTATTTAATACTGCTGTTATTATCATCATTAACGAATCTACAGAACCAATTAATTCTTCCGCCTTATTTTTTAAAGGTAAAATTTGAGCATTTACCTCATCTTGTAAAGACCCCTCTATTCCACTAATTAAGGTATCGCCATTAATTGCTAGTTGATCAGAATTACCAAGTATCAATGCAATACATTTTGTACCCATCAAGTCCTGATTAATGATTTTACAAACTGTATTTATAGCTATATCAAACTCTTTATCAAGACTGATGGTAACCAACAGATTCTGATTTTGTTGAGTCAATAAATAAATGTTACTCACCATACCTACATTATATCCATTTACCAAAACCGGACTTCCTACCTGAAGTCCTCCAATATTTTCATATACAGCATATAATTCACTGTTATTATTAATTAAATTTATTCCCTTCAAGTAATTTACTCCAAATACAAGAGCAATAATGGAGACAATAGCAAAAAAACCTATTTTCAATTCTTTATTCATTATTATTTATTTTTGTTTGCAAATTTATAGCTTCTTTTATAGAAATTCTTTCCCCTTTGCTAAAAGCTACAACAAATGCTCCTCTAAATCCTTTTTCTCTAAGTTTATTCTTCAATTTATCAGCTGATAACTTATCTAATTCTTTTCCAACATAGTATTTAAATGTACCATTTATCAATTGCTGCTCAGCATTTATTTCTTTAAACAAAGAATCATTCAACATGGATTTTAAATAAGTTCCAATTTGAACCTTAAAAACAATCCTTTCAATCAGCATATCTTTTTTAGATTTTAGTGTTTTTGATACCCCACCATTAATGACAAGAGGATCTAGTGTATTCTTTTCAAAAGTAGTGACTTCAAAATTTTCTTTGTAAGCCTTAAACCCTCTAAAAATTGATGAAGCAATATATTCTTGCCCAACTTCAGAATGTAAGTATTCTTCCTCTTCAAAGTTAGTCAGAAACCCACATTCAATTAAAATACTAGGCATATTAGTTCTACTTATCACATAAAAAGGTGCCTGTTTTACACCTCTACTTTTTCTATTTTCTTTCGTGGAAAATTCTTTCTCTACTTCTTCTGCAATTTTCAAACTTTGATTAAGATGTGTATTTTGCATAAGACTAAATACAATATAACTTTCTGCAGATTTTGGATCAAATCCTTCATATTTTTGCTTATAATTATCTTCCATATAAATAGCTGAATTTTCTCTAATAGCAATATCCATATTGGCTTTTAGCTTACTCATTCCCATTACAAAAACACTTGCTCCAGATGGAGATGGATTTGTAAATCCATCACAATGAATAGAAATAAAGAGATCTGCATTTGAATTATTTGCAAGTTCAGTTCTTTCATTAAGTTCAAGAAAAACATCTGAATCTCTAGTATAAACAACATCAACATTAGGAAA
>MDSY01076199.1_pt1 | contig 11520 bp, 7 predicted proteins | sample 811131 | NCBI WGS metagenome assembly MDSY01 (sample SAMN05326643, study PRJNA326480) | marine metagenome | isolation source: seawater | place: Atlantic Ocean: South West | collected 2010
ATTCACCTACGGGAACAGCTGGGTTGATTCCTTTGCTTGTCCTGATGCCGACCAAGACGGCATAAGCGACTCTCAAGATCCATATCCAAACACTCCAACCAACAACATCGAAGACTGGGATAACGATACCTATCTTGACAACGCTGAAGATTTCAATGATAATACTGATGATTTCCCTTATGATTCAACACAATGGAACGACACCGACATGGACGGTTATGGAGATAATCCAAACGGAAGCAATCCTGACGCATTCCCGAATGAACAGAGCCAATGGCAAGATTCTGACGGTGATGGTTACGGCGATGACTACTACGGAAATAATGCCGATTCTTGCGTCTATTCCAGCGGTAATTCCACCATTGACCGACTTGGCTGTGCTGACTCGGATGGTGATGGTATTTCGAATCCTGATGGCGACTGGAGTGTCTTTGACGGCGCTGATGCCTTTGTTTCCGACATGACCCAATGGTCAGATGAAGACGGCGATGGATACGGCGATAATTATGAGGGAATGACGCCAGATTCATGCCCGTATGATGCTGGAACTTCTACTCAAACTGCCCATTACAACAATTCAAACGGCCAATGGAGCAACGTGACAGAATACGGTTGCCTTGATGAAGACGGTGATGGATACGCTGATTCCAGCGATCCTTGTCCATTTTCCTACGGGAACAGTTGGATGGACCTCCTGGCTTGCCCAGATGCTGACCAAGACGGTGTCAGTGACCTCAACGATCCTTACCCGCAATCATCGACTGCTACAGCCGGCGATTGGGACGGTGATGGCGTTCTTGACCACGCCTTCAATCAATCACTGAATGTCGACCGATTCCCTGACGATTCAACTCAGTGGAATGATTCAGATTACGACGGATATGGCGACAACATGAGTGGCAATGAGCCCGATGCTTTCCCGAATGAGCAGAGCCAATGGCAAGACAGCGATGGTGATGGATATGGCGACGACCCCAACGGCTACGACGGCGATCAATGTCGTTTCACCGCTGGAAACAGTACCATGCCGTTCTATGGGTGCCTTGACAGCGATGGCGATGATTGGGCTGATGAATATGATGATTTCGAAAACGATGTCACGCAATGGCATGACATGGACGGCGATGGTTATGGCGACGCGATGGATGGAAACACTCCAGACCAATGTCCAAACCAACCGGGAACTTCGTCGATGAGCGTTGGACATGATGGGACCAATGTGACCTTCTACGGCTGTGAAGACCGTGACAACGATGGCTATGAAGACCAGACGGACCCTTGTCCAAATCAATACGGAGAAAGTTGGGTTGACCGGCTTGCTTGCGTCGATGATGATGGAGATGGAATCAGTAATGCACAAGACCCTGAACCGTATGTTGCAACAACAAACACTGAAGATTGGGACAATGATGGGTACCTTGACCATGCAGAGAATGAATCGATGAATAATGATGATTTCCCTTATGAATCAACACAATGGTTGGATTCTGATGGCGATGGCTACGGTGACAACTCGAACGGTTCCGAACCTGACTTCTTCCCGAATGAATTCACTCAATGGATGGATTCCGACGGTGATGGCTTTGGAGATAATGATGAAGACTGGGCCTTCAACCCTGATGCTTGTACCTTCGAAAACGGCAACAGTTCTCTCGACCGAAACGGATGTATTGATTCTGACGGCGATGGCTACAGTGATGCGTCCTCGAACTGGCTGGCGCACCCCTATGGACCAGCTGACAGTCTTCCGTACGATGCAACTCAACACGAAGATCTTGATGGCGATGGATGCGGAGATGATTATCAATACACCATCGATAACGAAACAGGATTAAGAATTGAAACTGGAGATGCGTTCCCAACTGATGATGAACAATGCTCTGATCAAGACGGAGATGGATTCGGTGAAGAAGAGGATGCGTTCCCTGAAGACGGGACAGAATTTGAAGACACCGACCGAGACGGTTACGGTGATAGCATCGATATGTTCGATTTGGACAGCACCCAATACCAAGATTCTGATGGCGATACCTATGGTGATGACCAAGATGGACGTGATGCTGATGCGTTCCCAGACGACCCATCTGAATGGAAAGACAGTGACCGTGATGGACTCGGCGATAATGCCGATGTGTTCCCGAACGACCCGTCCGAACAGATGGACAGTGACAATGACAACGTAGGTGACAACTCTGATGCATTCCCATTCGACCCCACCCAAACTCGAGATTCCGATTTCGATGGATATGGTGATAATAAAAACGGATTTGAAGGCGACCAATTTACCAATAACCCAACACAATGGTACGATAGAGACTTGGATGGTTATGGTGACAATGATTGGGGAAGCAATCCTGATGCATTCCCTGACGATGAAAATGAATGGTTTGACTACGACGGCGATAGTCGAGGAGACAACCTCGCTGACCAATGTTATGACCTTGATTCCGGTGAACTACGCAATTGTATTTACGATGCAGACAACGATGGTTTTGATGATGATAATGACCAATTCCCAAATGAAAAGACTCAATGGATTGATGATGATTTTGATGGTAAGGGTGATAATTGTCGCTTTACCCAACTCAGTGAAGGTGTCTATGGAATAGATGATGTTGTATATCTCAACATCAATTCAACCACTGCGTTCAACGGAGATTGTTCACTAAATGACCGAGACAATGATGGACGAAAGGACCCTTCAAACCCAGTGTATACTGACCAAAACCAAATTCAAATTAAGAAAGATTCCCTTTTGTGCACTGACTTTGGAACGTTTGTACGATGTGAAGATGCCTTCCCAGACGACCCGAATGAATGGGCAGACAATGATGAAGACGGCACTGGAGATAATGCGGACCAAGACGATGATAACGACGGCGTCTCAGATAAAGTGGAAGAGGATTCAGGCACTGACTCTTTCAGTTCTGCATCCAAACCGTTTGCAGGTGTGGACATTCCTTTGATTGACATTAACCTCCAAGAATGGGATTTGATTACCATTGGAATCGGCGGACCGAGTGCACTTTACCTCGCATTCACCTTCCTTTCTCGAAACCGAAGAACCGAGGATTTCGAAGAACTGATTCATATGGCTGAATCCGAAAGTGAATTACAAGAGATCAGCGACAAATATGAACGTGCACTGCAAATGCGCTTGATTGGAGCACACCAAGGTTTGAGACTCGAACGAATTCGCTCAAAGCGAGAGAATATCCTCGAATACGACATGGTGGAACAACACAATATGGAAGTCGATTTGCTACCAAAGCAAGCGGTTGAGATTCCATCCTCTGAAGAAGAGTGAGGCACACCCCTATGAGGCACCGACTACTCGGTGCATCATGGCACGAGGCGGTCTAGACGGCGAAATCGCTCGCCTGAAGCACAGAGATGTGCGTCATCGCCGACGCGCTATTCGTGTTTTATTCGATACCGACATCCCTCGGGCACTGGAAGGGTTCGTTCCACTGTTGAACGATAAGGATGCTTGGTTTCGCTCAAAAGCACTCGAAGCGCACCGGAAGTGGGCACCAAAGCAAGGTGTTGGAAGTTTGCGAACTTTAGCAAACCATTCTTGGCTTGATGCGAGACGTTGCGCTGCAAATCTACTCGGTGATTTTTCAGAAGACACCACTGAAATCGCTCTGTTGCTCATTGAAGACGATGACCTTACGTGCACCCGCAAAGCGGCTGAGGCTTTGCTTAGAGGCAAAGAAGCAGTTCAGTATGCTGAACAATTCCAAACGCATGAGGACAGCGCACTGCGACGGATGGCTGTGCTCAGCCAAGGTGCAACTGCACAACATCGAGCGAAGGCTCTTCACGATGAAAATAACGGCGTATGTGAAGCAGCATTGCAAGCTATTGTCGACAAAGGCGAAATGTTGTCCGAAGACAGTATGGAAGAAATTCTCAAAAGAGGCCTCAAATCCAATTCTTTGCTTTCATCGGCCGTCCATAACGCTGGAGATGTACTGGTTAAAATCGCCAAAGAGGTCAATGGCCAGACGATGAAAGCGTTGGTCAGAGAACTTCGTTTGCAATGTGACTCTCTCGATGATTCAGCGATTCAGTTACTACTTGAGCATCAGTTATTTGCTGTTGCAGGCCGATGGATGCAAGGTAAAAAGAGTGAAGATATTGACGCATTACGCTGGAACATCATTCGAGATGAATCGGTGGATGTCATTGAACGTGCACGCTTACTTGAGCGCCTTATTGGTCGGTGTGGAGAAGTGGAGATCGCAGAAGAAAATCGCCGCTTCCTCTCCGAATGCAGTGATGAGTTGCTCCGTATTTCAGCAGAGAACCTTTCTACTGCCTCGACTGAACTTGGTCTATGAGCCGCCCATCCTCAGGTATCCGCTTCCTCATCGACGCAACAGAAGGTGAATCACGACGTTTGTGCGTCGGCATCGAAATCAACGGCCCATTCACCGCATCAAGCCTCACTGTACACTTCCCACGTTGGGTTCCTGGGTCCTATTTTTTGCGTGAACCGATTCAACACATGACTGACTTTGTTGCGGCCGACCAAGCAGGAAACGCTCTGGCTGCAAATCGAAAGGATGTTGATGCAATGCGTATCAAAATCTCACCGGAAACCACCAGCGTGATGTTAACCTATCGACTTCTTGCCACCGACCTTTCAGTTCGAGGAAACCATTTGGACACCACCCATCTGCACATGATGCCACCGTTTACCTGGTTCATGCCGACTGAAGGAATTGATTCGACTCGAATGAACATGGAACATGTGGTCGAATTGCATGCGCCAAAAGGTTGGATGCCAGCAACACAGTACACCGATAATGGCCATAGAAATGGTAAAGGTGAATTGACGGAAAATCAAGGCACGACGCATTGTTTCACTTCTCCGCAACGTGATGAATTCCTCGATGCGATTATCGAATGCAATCCGAATACCATGGATTCTTGGGATGTCGATGGACGTACGCACCACCTCAAATTGTGGGACAGTGGTGGACATGATGTCGATGCAGGAATGTTGGAACGATTTAAACTCGATATGGACCGAGTCGTCAAAGAACACCACGCTTTGTTTGGAATCCCTGCATGGGATAATTACGTCACTGTCATTCAACTCACTGAGAACATGAGAGGAGGGCTCGAGCACCTCAATTCTCAAACTTCAATGCTGCCGCGTCAATGCCTTATGCCCGGTCATGAAGATGAATACCGAGACCTTGTGAGTCTGTTCAGTCACGAATACTTGCATCAGTGGAACGTGAAGCGATTACGACCTCGTAATTTCCTCGATTATGATTTGCAGAGAGAAACACATTCGGATTTACTATGGTGGTTTGAAGGTGGAACCTCATGGATGGGCGACATGCTTTGTGTTCGCTCTGGCGCATGGTCTGAAGAGGACTGGCGCAAGGACTTCATGCGCAAAATGAAGCGTCACACTGCTCGACATGGTATGGAAAGTGAATCACTGGCTGAATCAAGTCACGATGCTTGGATCCACTTGTACCGAGGCCATGCTTTTTCTCGAGAAACACAAATTTCGTATTACCTCGAAGGTGAATTAGCCATCATGCAGTTGGATGCAGAATTACGTCGACGCTCAAAAGGTGATGTCGGTGTCTGCGACCTGATGGCTGAATTGTGTCGGAAACATGCACTTGAATACGAAGGAGTTGAGCGATTAGGCGTCACCTACAAAGACATCCGTAAAGCCCTGACCTCAATGAAAGGTGGTCGGCAATTAGGCTCCTTACTCGATGACTTGATGCATCAACGCCAAGCACCTGATATGAAAGCAACAATGGCCTTTTTCGGATTGGACCTTACTCCAGAACATACTCCAAAAGACGGTGAAGACACACATGGTTGGTTGGGCGTAAACCTCTCCGGAAAGGATGGTAAAGTCACCGTGAACTCCCATATTCAAGGTTCACCAATACGCCATTGCATTATGCCGAGTGATGAAATTATTGCAGTGAATGGAATGCGAACATCTTCAGTCAAAGCACTCAAGACTTCGCTCAAAGGTAAAGCTGGAACTGAGGTGAAATTGATGGTATCCCATGAAGGAATCATCCATGAACATACGGTTTCTCCCGTATCGACTCCACTGCATGGCGTGAAGTTAGACGGTAAAGGAAACGCTCGTTGGCGAGCCTACATTGCTACGCGTCAATCCAATTGAGTTGGAGCGGGCTGTTCAAGAACTTCCAACGGCACATGAATCGGTGGCAAATGGTCAGCGATGGTATGACGGCTGGTTTTTGGTGGAAATACATGGTCAGAAAGGCACATGTCGACCACTTGTTGTTTGGTAATCGATTGAAGTTCTGCTGCCGGCCAAACATCAACTCCAATTCGCTCATCTGCAAGGTAATCGACACAAATGGCAGGAACACGTGCTAAGTTCAATTCTCCTGCAATAGAATAGCGGTGATGACCGTCGAGAATAGCGCCTGTTCGCTTGTCAACAACCAATGGTTTGGTAAATCCACCCCAACGGAGTGTCATTTCCAGTAATTTATCACGATTACGTGGTTTGATTTCTTCATGGGGCTTGAGCCACTCATACGGCACGAGGCGGACATCATCTTCATCCCACATTGAGCCGTTCCAACGGTCATTCTGCGATAATGCTTTGTCTCTCTTGTACCCCCATTCGAAGTAAAGGAGGGTTTGCATGTCGGGGAAAAGTTGGCCAAATCCTGCTCTTGAAGCAGATGTTCCTGCTCTGCCATGCCCTCAAAACGTCATAGAATGGCTTGAGAAGTTACCACCCCGTATTCTTGAAATCGCTTCGATCATCGCCCAACATGGTGGTGGAATATGGGTTGTTGGTGGTGCAGTTCGAGATGTTTGCCTTGGAATCAATGTCCACGATATTGATTTTGCAGTATCGCTTGAACCCCAGCAAATGATGGAGATTTTCCCAGATTCAATACCAACTGGAATTGAGTATGGTACCGTAAGCCTGCGTGGCGATGGCGTATTCTATGAAGCCACAACGCTCCGTACCGAAAGTGCGTATGAAGATGGGCGGAGACCTGAACAAGTCAGTTGGGGAGTTTCACTTTCCGATGACCTTGAGCGACGTGATTTCACCATCAATGCAATGGCCATTGACATTGCTCGAAAAGTGATGCATGACCCTCATCATGGACTCCAAGATATGGAAAGGGGGATGCTTCGGGCAGTGGGTCAAGCCTACCGGAGAATCTCCGAAGATGGTTTGCGAATTCTTCGTGCGTATCGTTTCCTCGACCGAGGCCAGGCAGGAGTTTGGAAGTTTGATACTGAACTAAGTGAAGCACTGCGTCAAAATTCTCACATGCTTAAGGCAGTCACCCATGAACGAATCTGGATGGAGTGGCTCAAAATTCTCAACGGAAAGAACATGGCAAAAGTTGTCGAAAAAATGGCCCACGATGGAATACTGGATAGTTTCCTACCCGGCGAATGGAGTGCCCAACATCTTCGTATGGCAACACTTGGACATCATTTTGTCTATGAATTCGACGGCCTAACACGTTTCGCAATACTCCTTGCAGAATGCTTTTCTATAGAGGTTGAAAATGCCCTAATCAAACTTAAACTGTCAAAAAAAGAACGAACATATGTTCTTGACCTTCATGGCCGATTTGGAACACTACCACATGATTCACTTGCAAGCATGAGGGTATTCCGAGCAGTTCTTGGAGAGTTTGCAGAACAGCATTTGAAACTGGAAATCGTTCTACGAAGCCATGGAATTACCCCTTCAAAAGGGAGTGGTGGTGAAAATGCCGACACAGTCTACGGTTTACTCGAAGCATTCGAGGCATTGGCTCCACTAAAGAGTGGCCATGATTCACTTATTGATGGCCACTGGCTCATGGAACGTACTGGTATTGCAAAAGGGAAAGCACTCGGGCGATTGAAAACATGGCTTCATAGGCTACAAATTGAAAGAGATTTAGCTGATTCTGCTGAAGTTGAAACAGTTCTTTGCGCGCTCCATTGGACTGAAGAGAATCATCTAGACTGGCCAAAATTGCAATATCCAGATTGAAATGATGGCATCAAGTTGATGGGGTGAGCCGTTGTGCTTACAACATGCAAGGTAATGCTGTACGTACTATGGCCTTCAAAAAGATTGAAGAAAAACTCATGAAGGAAGGTATTAATCTTGCAGTTTTAGACAATCAGGAATTGGCTGCAATCGCGGTTCAATTTACCGGTCAAGCACCCCCAGACCATTTGCCACGTGAAACGATTATCGAGATTCTATCAGAACAAGAAAATGTCCAAAGTTGGGCGCAATCAGTCAAAGAAAAGGTTGGTGCAAATGTCACCGAGGCTGTCAAAGGGAAAGTCCGTGATTCTGTCAAAGAAGTTCGTTCGAAAGCGAATACTCGGATTGCAAACGACCCCATCGCCGCTCAAGTGACGGAACGATTTGGAAATTGGCTCAAAGAATCCGGATATACTTCTACACAACTCACTCAAATGCTCGATTCAAATTCAGATGGAATAGTTTCAACCGAAGAAGCTGTCGATCTCATCCGTTCATTAACGAATTCCGAACCCCCTAAATGGGCCGTTGACCATGTGATGAAGGCAATGGACTCAAACGGTAACGGGGAATTATCTGTCCCTGAATGGTGGGGATTCTTAGAATCTGTCGGCGTTGAAGTCAATACCAGTGCCACTGATGAATTTTCTGACTTGGAACGGGACTTGTTGAATGATAAAGGTACTGAAGATGAACGTACACAAGCTATTGCAAATTCTGAACAAGAGATGGCTGAAGCATTGGCCGAAGCACAAAAAAGAACAGCCGAAAGAGAGGCTGAGGCTGCAAAAATAACTCAAGAAAACACTCGATACCCAGGTCCTCGAAGGATCATTCGAGTCACAGATGGTAATCGAAAAGAGATTCTATTGGACGGTTCTTTTCAAATCAACGATACACAGGTGGGAAGTGGCTATTGGATCACAAATTCCCGGTTCGTCGTACAAATTGCGGAATGGGGAGATATCTGGTGGGTTGGACAACTCACTGATGGTGGAATGCTCACAATATGTGTCGATACCGAATCTGAATGCCAGAACGCAGTACCAACAACCATGGAAGCGGATTGGAGCCCTGAACAATCTGGAACACGTATTGAAATTGCTACAGCGCCCGTAATGGAGGCCGGTGGGGAGGAGGTTTTGACCAATAGTAATCCGACAGAGTTAGCGATTGAACATCTTGAAAAGACTCGTCTTTCGAGTGAAGCAAACTCTATTCTTGAACAATGCACTGAAGCGACCTGTGTCATCAAAGTTGAAGAGGTCACTCGGACACTCATAGCCTCTGAACACTACCGCAGGGGCAGTTCCATTCAAGGTCAAATTGATGGAGGGCTTTTCACCGTTGAAATCATGTTCCCTCCATCTGAAAATGAACTCGTTGAATCCTTGAAAAAAGATTCTCTCGTAACATGCCAAGCAAAAATTGTCAAATGGTCAAGTGGTTCAAGACAAGCGACTCTCGAAGGTCGAAACCCAGTGATGAAATGAATCACTTGAGAGCACGAGCAATGACAATCCGTTGAACTTCTTGAGTTCCTTCATAGATTTGAGTGATTTTAGCATCTCTAAAGAAGCGCTCAACAGGGAATTCTTTGGTATATCCGTATCCACCCAAAACTTGGATGGCTCGTTCTGAAACCCACATGGCAGTATCACCAGCATACAGTTTCGCCATACTCGCTTCTTTTGAGTGCCTTGGACCACCATGTTCGTAGTGCTGTTGTTTAACCCATGAAGCACGGTAAACAAGGAGCCGAGCCGCATCAATACGTGTTGCCATATCTGCAAGATAAGCCATGATCATTTGATGATGAGCAATTGGTTTTCCAAACGCTTCACGCTCGTGAGCGTATTTGAGGGCTGCTTCGTATGCGCCTTGAGCAATACCCAAAGCCTGTGCTGCAATTCCAATTCGGCTGTTATCAAGTGCATTCATTGCGATAGGGAAACCTTTGCCTACTCCTTTGAGAACGTTTTCTACAGGCACCTTACAATCTTGAAGAATGAGCGTGCATGTATCCGATGAACGGATACCGAGTTTATTTTCTTTCTTGCCGACCGAGAATCCTTCAAAAGAAGAGTCGACGATGAAAGCAGTAGAGCCACCATGCTTCTTTACACCGTAGTCTGGATGGTCCACATCTTTGGCAAATAAGACCAAGATTTTGGCTTGAACTCCGTTGGTAACCCACATCTTTTCACCGTTCAAAAGGTAATGCTTACCGTCATCGGACAGTTTGGCTTTGCAAATCATGGCTGCTGCATCGGTTCCTGCTCCAGCCTCAGACAGTGAGTATGCGCCGACATCGCCTGCTGCTAGGCGGGTCAAATACTGTTCTTTTTGCGATTCATTACCATGCAGTGCGATGGTTTTTGCACAAAGACCAACGTGAACACAATACATAACCGCAAACGAAGGGTCGACTCGTGCGAGTTCTTCAACAATAATTGATTCAGACATGTCATCGACGGGAGAACCACCGTATTTTTCAGGAACTGTGACTCCTTGGAGCCCATATTGGATAAATTCTAGCCATTCTGCGGAGGGGGCGATTTGATTTTCATCGCGATGCTCAATTGTAGGAGCTAATACGCTTTCTGCGAAATCACGAACAAGTTCGCGAATCATTTGCTGTTCATCGGTTTCGGCGAAATTCATAGGCGACCAAAGGGTGCTAATACCCCGTCTCACTTAACCCGTTTGTCGGATTTCCTTGATGGTCGCATATGCCTCAATTTGATATACGATGATGATTGGGCCGAATTAAGGAAGTCAAAACCATGGACGACGAAGTGGTAGAATTCAGCGTAGCTCACAACCGAAAATATTCTCGTGACCATTTGTGGTATCAAGAGAAAGATGAACGCTTGATGATTGGAGTCAGCGAGTACCTTGCCGTTGAAATCGGCGAAGTTTTGCGTGTTATCCTCCCTCAAGCAGAATACGAAATCGATGAAGGTCGAGATATGTTCTCGATTTGGACCGCTGAAGAGAAGGTCGCCTTCCCTTCACAGTACTCTGGACTCATCGCTGAAGTGAACGGCGAAGTTGAAATCAACCCTGACTTGGTCAACGATTCAGCCTATGACCATGGATGGATTATTATCATCGAACCTCACGAAATGGACCTCGAGAACTTACTCGACCCTGATGAGTATGTCGAATTCCTTGCTGAACTTTGAGTAAAGGTCATATTCTGCCACTCAAGGCAATCAATATGATGGATGCACTGCATCGACTTCGAGAAAGCCTTCGTAATGCTCCAGTTATTTGGAAAGGCGATTATCCCTATTTCATTCACCCGATCACCGATGGAGTACCTCGTCTTGACCCGTTGGTTTTGAAAGCGGTCACTGATTTATGTGAAACGGCCATTGAATGGAAAGGTGTTGACCTCATATTGGGCATTGAAGCGATGGGATTGCCTTTGACTGCCCCGCTAAGTATTCGAACTGGGATTCCACTTATTA
>MDSY01088215.1_pt1 | contig 11519 bp, 12 predicted proteins | sample 811131 | NCBI WGS metagenome assembly MDSY01 (sample SAMN05326643, study PRJNA326480) | marine metagenome | isolation source: seawater | place: Atlantic Ocean: South West | collected 2010
CTTTTAGATTTAAACTTTTTGCGGCTTCTAATCTTGTGTGACCGGCTATGATTGTAAAATCTTGATTTGCAATAATAGGTGCAGCAAATCCAAACCGCTTTATTGATGTTGCAACCTTTTCGATTGCTTCATCATTGATTCTTGGATTGTCTTCCCATGGTTTAAGTTCGTCAATTTTTACCCATTTAGCCGCGGCTTTTTTACTCATTTATCACCATCGATTTACAGCATGTTGGCAAGATCTGCCAAATTGATAATTGGAAAAATGGTTCCTTTTTTTCTGGTTGATTTTTTGATTATTTTATTTACTCTTTCAGATCTTGTACGAATTGCAGCTATGCAAATAGCAAGATCGGACCAAGATAATTTGACAATATCAGATGGAAGAACACCATAGTTAGAAGCCAAAATGTCAATCAAGTGCAAATAGTCCGGATCATTTGCGAAAGTTGGCGGCCCGGTCTACCGCCTCCTTGTGACCTTCCAAGGCATTATCTAAAATTGATTGACGATCTTTTTCTGCAAACACGCCAACCCATATTTTATTTTCTTTTGGATTTTGTTGTTCTTCGGCTGTTACAACTTGCAATGCTTCCCAAGTTTTTCCGCCGTCCATGGAACCCTTTTTTATAACCTTGCAAATGATGCGATCGTTTTCTTCATTTAATTTAGCAATTTGTGAAGGCTTGATTTTGTTGGACATTTTAAGAATTGCTTGCATACGATCGTCTTCGGAAGCTTGGGCGGCTGCAATTAATTCTTTAGGACTTGCCATGGTTGCCAAAAGCAAGCCCGAAGCCAAGCCGGCGGTTTCCGCTTCGGCAACTGATAAAATCCGTCCTTCTATTTTTAGACGCCCATCAAAAACGTCTAATTGCCATCGGCTAACCGATGCTATTCCAGATAAGTCCATTTTCCCGTCCTATTTTGCATAAAAACGCCCCGGTGAATCCGGGACGTTCAACAGCAAACAACTAAAAGAAAGAATGCCAACTTTTAGTGTCAATTCTAAAATAGCATAAAACCGAAAATGAAACAAATATAAAAAAATCCTTCAATATAATTAATGGGCTTAAGTTCTTTTAAATCATCTAATACGAACACGGCATTCTCCTTTTTTTGCTGTTATGCTTACACTTAATCGGGCTGCATGTTATATAGATAACAGACAACAGTAAACAACCAAGGAAAAAAGATGACAAATAATGGAAAGGGTATTATTAATTATAATAATATAGATAATGAATTAAGAAATTTAATTCTTTCTAATAATTTAATAGATATAGGGGAACCCAAAAAGGTAGCGTTGATCGCCGGCCTAAAGAACCCCAACGGTTTAGACATTGCTTCAGAGATAAAGATAATCGGAGCATATCTAAAAAAGAATCCAGCAAAGGCGCAACATTGGAAGGTTAGTTGGCCATCAAGATTGCAATCTTGGATCATAAGAACAAAAAGACACGCCCCGGCATATATTGAACCGCCTAAGCCGGAGCCAATCATGGAAACTAAAACGCCGATTGATCCGGACCAATTCTGGAAGTCGATACCATTGCTTCAAGAATTCTTGATGAAGCACCCAACATTATACAAAGAGTACCCAGATATTTATACCAAAGTCCCTTTCCCTGATGAATGGAACGATCCCGAACATTGGGGATTCTACTTTAGATATTTAAGAAAGGGTCACGAATACCTCTATGATAGCGTTGGTCCATGCCCGGATCATATTGCGAAAAAATACGCTATAAACATACAACAACAACAGCAAACAACTAACCATGAGGAAGATAAAAATGCCTACATTTAATTCTAACCGAAAACCCAAAAGCCCAAAAAATCCAAGCCGGGAAGAACTAAAAGAATACTTCGAGCAATATGTTAAATCATGCCAACCTGATTTAGATAAAATGAAGATTCTTTTTAATCTTTTGATAAGGGCTATCGATCATAAATATGGGGTTGAAAAAACTTTTAGCATCAAATCATTATTGGATTTCACAAAATCGATGTTTGATCCACATGGATTGCATAAGCACTCCGATTTAATAACTTATGATAGAATTCGAATCATTCTTTATTGGATGGTTGCTACCGATTCATGCGAAGTCCTAACCAAAGACTTGGATCTATATGGTTTGTTCTATTCCAATGAGGAAACAAAAAAATCAAAGTACATTTTTATCTATAAAGATTTAGAAAAAACGGTTGGTCCAAATCGATTCCAAAAACAAGAAGAAAGATTTTTTAGCAAATTTCCAAGAATATCAAGATTAGTTGGAGATGATCAAATCAAAGTCACAGATGATTTTGTTTACCTGATTGATAACACAGAGCAAAAAAGCCTTTTTGAATTGACGGTTATTCCCAAAGATAAAAATAAGGAAATCATCGTTTTAACTTACAACACCGGTACAAAGATTTGGCTTAAAAAAGACTCAGATATGGTACTGGACAAAATAATAGATGAATATCAAGAGATTGATGCAATTGAATTAATCAAGGAATGGAAGAAATGAATCTATCAACCGCTTCATATTATCGAAAGCTTATAAAGCTAATCAATGAATCAAATGATGATCAAAAAATCATGGAAATGATTCAAGCGTTAAACAAAGTAGCAACCGACGAATCCTTTTGTGGCAGCTGTGACGATTTATCCCAAGCATTGAGCAAAATAAGATCCCATATAAAAGCATCAACTAAGCTTATCAGAGATCTAAAAAAAGAAAATGCAGAATTGCAAAAGAATCAACGCAAAAAAAGACGGGAAGTGCATGAGTATCACGAACCGATAAAATTAGAAGTTTTAAAGCCTGAAGACGGACCAAATGACTTCGCTCATGCCCTACATAATGGGGCATTTTCAACTATCATATTTGATTAAGGACGGGAACATGGGAAAAATAGTAAAGGAAACAAGATGCAGAGCGTGCGGAAAAAGAACGGTTGTTTTTGGTCCATTATCAAAAGCAAAATGCACCCATTGTGGAAAAGAGATTTTGCAAAGGCATAAAATCAAATGCAATGTAATTTGCGATACTTGTGGATTCTTAAATTCTTTTGATAGCTTCGGTTGGACTCACGAAAAATGCAAATCTTGCAATTCTGAAATAAAGCATCCAGCGACTAAGCATAAAGGGGGCAAACCAGATCGGGGTGTTCAAAATGATGCACAAATATCTTTCGTGTTGCCAAAAGAAAACTATGATGAGATCGTCAAGCTTGCTAAATTTTATAAATCAACAAAAGGAGCGGTTGCACGCCATCTTGTAAAAATAGCCCTTGATCGTGTTCAATGAATCCTTTATACTATATAGGCAAACAGCAAACAGCAAACAACTAAAAAAAAGGAATACAAAAATGGGAAGATTTCATATTGACGAATCCAGAGATTGGAACAAAGAACTTCGCGATAATGGTCACATCGTACAGCTTCATGGCAATCAAGATTTTATAACGCATAGCGGTCTTTTATATGTACTGCATCGATTATTTCATCAAGTGCATATTTCAACCGAATGCACCTTCATCGATCGTGACAAAAAAATTGCTGAGTATAGAGCAACCATAACCGTTAAGAGTTCGGTGAATATCTATAAAGATGATCATAACGCCGGTACACATGCAGCAAGCGAAGGTACCTATATTGCTCATGGTGATGCGTGTCCGCAAACTTGCAACAGATCAATGGCTAAGGTTTATAAAAGATTTGCGGAAACCCGGGCAATAAATCGAGCAATCAGATTGATAGTTGGCGGCGTTGTTGGTCTATGCTCGCTTGATGAGATGGACATGAAGCACAAAGATAAACCAGCAACTAAGCCAATGGAAAAAGATATAGAATATCAAGATGCATTAGAAAAAATAATTGCATGGTCTACACATCATAACGGTACCCATGGCTTTACATTCCTATCAGATTATATCAATAATGTCTTCCATGCTCACCCAAGCCGAAAGCACCTACCGAATCTTTTAGATTATAAGGCAGATCAATTAAACAAATTAACGGATTGGCTTGAAAACAATAAAAGCGGCATAACAGATCGATACGAAGAATTTCTTGGCAAACCAACCCAAGCCGAAATCGACATGGAAAACCGAATGGATCATAGAATGATCGGGCGGGTTCCTTTCAAATATGAAGGCCGGTGTGATGTTGATGACGATCATAATGATGGCGATCCAGATGAAAGCACAGAGCAAGTCGATATACTTGCCGAGCATGGTGCAAGAATCGATCGAGCTATCATGAACGCAAAAGATCAAGATCTACCCTTTTAGGAGCATAAAATGAAGTGGGGAAAATGGGAACGAAAACATTGCCGACATGATTGGTTTAAGTTCGATTATCTAAAAGAAAAGGAACTCAAAAAAGATCATCATCTCAAGATTGATAAGAAAAGAAAAATGCGTAAATTATCAAAAAAGAAAAACAGAAAAAAATGATACGCGCTTTTTGACGGGATGGCCTCGGCACACGCGTATCAGCCGAGGCCTTTTTTATTTCTTAGCTATAACTCTATTAATAACGGAAAGTGATATAATAAGAAAAAGAGGGTTAGAAAATGGCTGAAGGTGTTGGTGAATATATAGTTGGGTTAGATGCAACTCAAGCGGAAGAAAGCCTTGATAATCTTGCTTTATCTGTAGAAGCAACAACGGAATCTCTTGATAATCTTGCAGAGACTGCACAATCATCAATGGATTCTTTATCAGAATCAGCCGAAGCCGGTTCCGATAAAATGTCCGGTTTAGCCAATTCGGCTCAACAAGGCGGTAGGGGAATGTCCCAAATCAGCCGGGTTGTTTCCATGTTTAGTCCTCAATTGGGGAAAATGGTTGCCGGGCTTGGCGCAGCTATGACGGCCTTCAAAGGCTTAAATGTAGTACTTCAAACTTTTGGTCGAAGAATTATTGTTATTGCAGCATTGGTAACCGCGGCGACTTTTGCTTTTAATTCACTATTCGGTGAATCCGAAGAAGTTAAAGCAGCAAATGAGGCCGTTATAGCAACATCAAGAAAGTTATCGGCGGCATTAGAACAACAAAAAATTGCAACTGATAATCTTGCATCGGCTAAAGATAGTTTAAGAAAATCAAATCAAGGAATCACCCAATCATTTACAGATCTTGCACAGCAAACCGCGGTTCTTAACACCTTGGATGATGAATCGGCAAAATTGCTTGCTAAAGCATTTGAACAAAAAAAGAAGACACAAGAATTCACGGAAAAATTAATATCTCAAAAAGAGCAAGAAATTGCAGCATCAAAAGCGGCGGCGGCGGCGATTGAAGCCGAAAGAACGGTCAATCAAAATTTTCTTAATGTTGCGGAACAGAATGCAAATGCATCGGTTGAAGGTAGTAAAGCCCAAGCCTTTTTGAGACAAACCGCCGCGGAATATAATGAATTAGTAAAGCAAGGATCCCAAAGATTAAAAACAAATGCCCGGGAAACTCGTGCATTAGAAAGAGACCTTAAAAGTTTAAAATCTGGATTCCCAACACCCGAAGTTCGAAAGTTCCAAGGGGCATTAAAAGATTTAGATCAAGCCGAAAGGAGTGCAGCAGCAAGGGCAAGAGCAAGACGAATCCGCGAAGATCGTGCAGCAAAGAAAAAAGCCGAGGCCGAAAGAAAAGCAGATGAAGCAAGAGCAAGAAGAGAACAGAGGCGTTCCAATAGAGAATCGGCAAGAAATCGTGCAACTGCATTGGCGGAAAATTTAGCGGCTGGAATCAATACCGTTAAACAATCAACCTTGGCAATTGATCAACAAATCGATGGTATAACTATTCAAACAATTGATCATGAATTGGAGCGTCTTGCAATTCTTGGGGAAACCGCAAAAGGCGAAGAAAAGATCAAAATTGTTAAAGAAACAATTCGTCTTTTAGCTGGAAGACAAAGATTAGAGGAACAACAACTAACCCAAGAAAAAAATGCACAGCTTGCTATCGATAATGCAAACATCAAATCTTTAGAAAAAACTCGTGATGGCCTTGCAGAAAATTTAAAGGCCTTGACAAAAAACAGAGCTAAAAAAGATGAGATACAAAAAGCAACCGATGATTTAGCCGCCGCGGAAGATGCTATTGCCGATGCAAGAGTGACAAGAACAAAAAATCAAGAAAGGTTAGATGACAAGGCATTTGCAAAAAAACAATCTCAATCAAGGGAGCGATTGAAAACCGAAGTACAAGACGCAGCAATAGTCAAGGCTTCGATTGATGATATTTACACATCGATTGTTAATTTAGATCGATCTTATAATGATGAGACCGATCCATTTAAACCCCTTAATGATTCAATCACCGATCTAAGATCTCAAATTGGGTTGCTAAAAAAAGAAGGGGGAATCCAGTTCCAAGAAGATATAAAAGGATTAGAAAAACTTTTGGAAACCTTGGAGCAAGATGTAAGGCTTCAAATAGAAGCCGAAGTTCAAATTGCAAAAATAACAAAATTACAAGAAGCAATAGAGAAAGGTTTCGAAGCCTTAACGGATCCCGGATCATTTATTAATACTGCATTCCAAGGACTTGGATCATTAGTTGGCGGTCCAGCCGGGGGTGCAATCGGCGGTTTATTTGGCGGCGTTTTTGGATCTATTGCTGCATTGGGCGAAAAAACACCCGAAGAAATAGAACAGGAATTCGATAACTTTCTTAAAGCATTTGAAAAAGGGTTAGAAATACTTCCTGATATTTTAGTCAAGATATTGCCCAAGTTCGCCTTCTTTTTAACGTTGGCATTATTTAAGGCAATACCAAAATTAATATATGAATTGTTTGCTCAGATATTTGGACTTCTTAATCAAGCAATAGAAAATATCAAAGAAGGGGGCGCAAGATCAATAGGTTTAGATCCGGAAAAAAGAGATCAAACTTCATATGGTGAGCAATTCACACGAAATATATTGGGCGGGTTTTTTAGCTCAATTGCATTAACTGAACAGGGAAGACAAAATGCAGCCGACTTTTTCAGCTATAGATCCGGGGGTAGAATCCCATCGGGTAGATCTGGACTTCGCATGACCCAAGGTACCGGTCTTGCGTTATTGCATCCTAATGAATTTGTCGTTCCGCAATCTGGTATGGCTCCCCAATCAGTTAATAGAACCTTGGACGCATTGGGCGGTTCGAATGTCGCTTCTATAAATATCAATTCATTAGTAACCGAAAGAAACGCAATTGATGAGTTGATAAGGCGCATTGAACAAAGATTCCAAACTTTTGGTCCTTCAAAATCAACTTTATTTGCAGGTTAGATCATGGGAAACGCGGCTTTTTACTATTACCCTCAACCCGATGGCGGCGAACTTGTAACGATCGATCTTGGATCTGGACTTGGACAACTTTATAGCGACTTCGAATGGCAAGGGGAAACAGGCGTTACCCTAAATGGAAGAATGCAAAGAGTTAATGGAATGACAAGGGAGCGCGTTTTCATACAAAGAGATCGAATGATTAATGGGGAAACAACAGCTAATAAACTTTTGGCAATGCAAAATCATTTGGACCGCGGAAATAGCGTGATATTTACAGCTGATACAGATCGAACTTTTTTCGGTCCAGTTAGCCAAACCCCGGTCGGCGGTGACACATCTATAAATGTACATGGAAACCCATATAAAGATATAGTTGGTACAAATATCCCCGCCGCCGATGATTTTGTTGTTTTAGAAACTCAAAGTCCCGGCATGATATACGAAGTTAGAAAAGTAGTTAATAGCGGTACGGTCTCGGCTGCAAATGGCGGATCATTTACTACAGATGCTGTTAATTTTACATATGCAAATAAATTGGCATTTGCCCGTTATTATCGAAGTTGGGTTGGCCTTCGAAGGCCGGCAGATCAAGTAGGGAGATCAATAATAACAAACGAGTACGGAATATTATGGTCGTTGAATCTGGAACTTGTTTGCGATCAAAATATAATGTTCCGCCGTCACCCCGGTTATGGTTCCTCGATTTACACAGAATGGGAAACTGAACATGTACCCCCTGATGTAACTTTCGAAGATGATAATAGATTAAAATTAGATGAACCAATCATGACACCATTTTCAAGGATTTTTGACTAATGGGTTGGTCTAATGGATTTAAAGCGGCATTAAAAAAGCCATCTATAACACCGGCCTATCGTTTAAGGTTTCATAGACTGCCAACCGGTCCCGGGCAAGATTTCACAATTGCCGGCGGTTTAGATCCGTCTTTAATGGGGGGAATGGATCCAGTAACCGGTGCAGCAACTGCACAAGATGTAACAATCTCAAGGGAAGGCCCCCGGGTTATGGGCTGTTCAGTTAGTCCAATTTCTTGGTCTGTTAATTTTGGCGGATTCGAAGTACCAATAGTTGGTGATATTTCAAAGTTATGGCCTAAGCTATCAAGGGGTGTTTTTGCCTCATTGCATGTTATCATTGATGATATAGAAGAAAGAATTTGCTTCGGGCAACTAAAAGAAATCAAAGGAAGATTCCATAGTTGGACTTTAGTATTCCAAGATTTTATATCTTCGCTTCAAAGGACCGCCGATGGATCAATTGCTACTTCATATTTAGTAGCTGATGAATTATTAATTGATAATGGAAAGTTTTTTAATAAAGCCGGCAGAAGAGCAAATGCATCTGCTATGACTTTAGGCGATAACACTATTTCTATAAATGCTTGTCAATTTTTTGAGCATCAATACAACGAAAATGGATTGGCTCAAATTGAAATGTTAGATGCAGGGGGCGCAACTATTGGTACTGCATTTTTTGAATACACAGCTGTCTCGGCTGCATCTGGATCCGGTACTTTAACATTGAGTGCAGATTCAAAAGCCGGCAATATTATTTATCCCGGGACGGAAGCATTGCAGTCTTTTAATTCTGGAATAGTGACTTCATATGCTCAGATCCATGGAAAGCCATGGGACATTTTTAAATATCTTGTACTTTCCGTTGATGGCAATAATTCAAATGATGCAGACCAATTCCCTGAAAGCTTTAGTAGCGGCGGAAATTTTCCCCTTGATATAGTTGATCTCCAAGATTTTGCTTCCGCAAATAGTTATATAGCTAAAGATTTTGCATCATATGGACTTCAACTTCCAATCGGATCTCCATGGGAAAGCGGTCTTAGAATATATGTCGATCAAATGTCAAAATTAGGTCAATGGCCATGCTGGCGTCAAGATTCTGTTTCTTGGAGATTTGCACGCCCTTTATATGATAATGATTTTCTGTACCCAACTTCAATAGATGATAAAGATATAATCGAAGTTGTTAGCCATGATATTTTTTCTCAATCAAGCCCAACGGTTTATTCCGGTTTAAAAATCACATATGACGTAGCCGGCGGCGGCGGTACCATTGCTTTTGGAAAAGGGGTCACTTACCCGAAGGCATATACGCTACCTCTAACTCGTCAATATAAAATCCAAGCCGAAAATATGTACGACCAAGATGGCAACCCTTTAAACTTCGCGACTTCAGATGTTAATCGAATGTTCGATTGGGTTATCTACCCATTGGAAACCATTAACTTGGTTCTTCATTTATCTTTTATGAAGTTATGCGCCGGCGATATTGTTGAAGTAACATCTAACTTTTTAAAAAGTCCTAAAGAAGGCGATGGTTTTTTTAATAAACAACGAGCAATGGTGACCGCGGTTTCATACGAAATAGGCCAAGCGCGATGCAATGTTGAACTAACCCTATATCGTGAGATTTGGAAAAACTTATATTAAGGAGCATCAAATGAACGAAAAACCCAAGATTTTAGATCGAGTAGAAGAGGCCGGTTACAAGGTTTTCGAAAATGGCGATTATGATTTAAATATCATCGGCGAAAGAAACCCAAATGGAAAGCCGGATCAATTTGATGACATTTTGCACATAGCCTATAAAGAAAACGGTTTATGGCAATGCGAGTCCTTCCAAGTAACAACCGATCCCGGTTTGTATTTTTTAAAGAATCCAAGCAATGTTAAAGGGACCGCTATTTTAGCGGAAGGTCAATATCGGGGTGCATATCGGATCGACTATCATCGAAAAAAGTATAAGGCTTTATGTCAACGATCTGGATCAGTTAAGGTGCATAGAATACCAAATTATGATGATGAAAAAATCAATACATCAAATGATTTATCAAAATATAAAATTGATGAAGGGTATTTCGGAATCAATATACATCGCGCTCATAGCAGCCGGGAACTACTAAAAGATTCCATCGGTAAATATTCGGCGGGTTGCACAGTTTTTAGGCGTCCACAAGATTTGGATCGATTGCTTGTTTTATGCGGCTTGCAAATAAAAACCCATAATTGGCAGACCTTCACATACACCTTGTTAGGCGAACCAACCCAACGCCCAACCAAAAAAACCAAAAGAACTAAGAAAGTAAAATCTTAAAATAAAGCGGTTCAAGTCCAGTATGGTCTCAAAAGAAAGTACTTTTTTGTGCTTAATTCACTTGAAAGCTATATAGTAATCAGCTAAAATACATACATGAGGAAACGAAATGGCCTCATGAAACAGCAAACCACTAACTTAGGAAAAAAAATGATTGACGAAATCAGAAAATTAAGCGCCGAAGAAACAAGAACCAATCGATTTAACTTCTTTAAAAATCACATCGAAGAAGATTATGATTCATTCAAATATGTTAAAGTTCATCCTTCAGAAATCAAGGTTGGCGATTTAATTTATAGCAATTGCTTCATCATGAAAGTTATTGAAATTAAAACTTTTCCGCCTGATTGGCATATTAGCGATTCGGAAAAAGAAAGAAGAGGAATCGGTTACGGCATGTATGGAACATTTGTTTGCGGACATGAGCAAAATTTCAAATGGATGTGTACAAGCACCAACAGCGGCGCAATAAAAACCCACTATGGTTATGTTCAAGGAAATCAGCTTGCATCATGGGGAAAAGCCATAAAAAAGTAGATTTATAAAAGCCAACACAACCCGCCTTGAGCGGGTTTTTTTTTGCTTGAAAACCATTTTATTAGTTGAAAGCTAAATACTAATCAGCTAAAATACATACATAAGCAAACAACAAAAGGATGCAAAATGCTCAACGCAAACGAAACCAAGGCCTTAAATAAAACGAATGATTTATACAATCTTGTTGAATCAGGAACATATAATAATGGATCATTAAATTCTTTACACATCCCAATGTTAACCAAGCTTGAAAAAGAATTGAACACTGATTTAGATAACGCAGAGGAATCATCTGATTTATACAATTTGCTGGAAGATGCGATTGGCTGGATCCAAGAATGTATAGTTATCGCCAACAAAAATAAAAAAGATGCACCTATCTTTAACACTTACAATCGACATTAAAAATTCAATAGCAAGCAACTAAGGGAAATTAAAATGACTGAAATAACTATCAAATTACCAAAAGCCTTCAATGATGCAGAAAAAGCGCTAAAAGTTACAATAACCCCAACTATTGCTTTTGGTCTTTATGATGATGCAACAAGAATTATCGACGAACTTGATAAAGCAATC
>MDSY01152798.1_pt1 | contig 11519 bp, 13 predicted proteins | sample 811131 | NCBI WGS metagenome assembly MDSY01 (sample SAMN05326643, study PRJNA326480) | marine metagenome | isolation source: seawater | place: Atlantic Ocean: South West | collected 2010
CCGCCGCCGCGCCCCGTCGAGCGCGCCGCGCAGCGCCGCCTGCGCCTCGTCGGCCGGGTCGGCCGCGTGCAGCTGCCCGTCGGGGTTGAGCCGGCCCGGCACGGTGGCCGCCACGTTGAAGGCCACTGACAGGCGCGCGCTCTCGCCGCAGTGCGGCGGCACCCAGTGCTGCAGCCACGCCGGGAAGAGCACGATGCGCCCCTCGCTCACGTTGAAAAGCGGCGGCTCCTCCACCGCCTCCTCGCCCGCCCCGCGCTCGCCCGCCGCGGGTGCGCTCCCCTCCGCGGCGGCCCACGGCGTCACGAAGCGGAGTGCGCAGCTGGGGTCGCCGCCGGCAGAGAGGTACGCCACACCGCTGAGCGCCCAGTCTGGATCGAGGTGCTCATGTAGCGTGTTGGAGTCGCCGCGCCGGTTGAGGTTGGCCCACCTGGAGACATGGGGTGGCAGCCTGGACACACGAGGCCGAGGTCTATGTGGCGGGTCGGGGTTGGCCCACCCTGTGAAGCGCAGGTCGAGCGAGGCGGCGTCGGCGTGCAGCAGCGCGAGGTACTCGACCACCGCATCCCGCACCTGCAGCGTGGACGGGCGAGGGCGATGAGGGATGGTGGCAAAGGACGTGGGGTGGGGTGGGCGGAGGCGGCAGGTGCTCCTTCGGGCGCTGCTTGCGTGCGGTGTGTGCAGTGCGTGAGGCGCTGCCAGCGCGAGGCGCGTGGGGTCGCATGAGGGCGCGTGAGGGTGCCTGCTCCATCACCGGGGCAAGCTCCTCCGCCTCCATGAGCAGGTCAGGCTCCGACTGCCAGCCGCCGCTGTTGCTGTAAGCCACGCCCGCAGTGCGCGCCGCGAGGCCCTGCACAAAGTCGCGCGCCGCCGCGCGCGCACTGCCGCCGTCGCGCCGCCGCCGTGTGTACACTGGTGTGGCATGTAACGAGACGATGCTCGGCGCGACCGCCAGGGCGCGGGCCACGCGCGGCGCCGAGAGCAGTAGTGCCCCCGCACCCACCGCCGCCGCCTCCTGCACTGCCTCCGCCTCTGAGCCCACGCCCGCGCCCGCCTCCGTCTTTCCCGCGTCCAACGCGTCCACAGCATCTACCGTGTCCACCTCCGCGGCCCCGGCTCCTGTCGCCTCACCGTCCGCCTCGCCGTCCGCCTCGCCGTCCGCCTCGTCGTCCGCCTCACCGAAGCTGAGCTCGAGCCAGCTCGCCTCCGTCCCGTCCTGCAGAGCCGCCACGTACATCCTCCCCGCCGGCATCGCCAGCAGCGTGCCCGCGCGCGCGTCGGCGCGCGCGTACCGGTTCCTCCACTGAAAGGGCCATGCGGCACCTGGATGGCCAAAAGGCAGCGGGTTCGGCGACTGTGGGTCAGGCACCAACGCGCGTCTCAAGCAGCGAGGGCCTCTCTCTCTCAAGAACAGAGCGCGGCCCCGAGCATGTGGCTGGACTTCTAGGGCGGTGGGTGGCCGCGCGGGCTGCTGCAAGCAAGACGCCCCGATCATGCTGCCGCGCCACCAAAGGCTTCGAGCCGCAGCGCGGGTGCGCGTGGGTCGAGAAGCCAGAGCTCGAGCGGCGAGCGCCGCCCACTGGGCCCGCCCACCTCGCCCTTGCCCTTGTCCTTGACCTCCTCGCCCTGCTCGCCCTCCTCGTCCCCCTCGTGCTTGCCCTCGCGCTCCTCGCGCCCGTCGTGCAGCACCCACAGCACGCGCGTGTGCGCGCCGTGCCGCCACCCCTGCGGCCCCACCCGCTGCCCTCGCCGCAGCGCAAACACGCGCGTGGAGAGCAGCGGCGCGTGACGCGCAGTGCGACGCGCACCCGTCGTCGCCGCCAGCCGCACCAGCGCGCGTCGCGCCGCGCGCAGCAGCGCGGGCGGCAGCGAGGACGCGGCGGGCGCGCCATCGCCCGGGAGCGGCCACGCATGCGACCACAGCCTCGCGAGGCACGGCTCCGACGCCGCACCCGACGAGGGCACGGGCGGGGCGGCGGCGAGCGACGCCCGCCACACCCGTGCGGCGAGCGCGAGGCGCGCGGCATCGGGCACGGCGTCGAACACGGCGTCGGGCACGCGAGTTGCGGCGGTGGCGTGGCGCGCGGCGATCTCCGGTGGGGAGGTGCGGGCTCGAGCCTCGATCTCGACGGGCGAGTGGTAGAGAGGGAGTAGGCTGTCGCGGAAGCGCGGCGTGGGTGGGGCGGCGCGTGGCGGCGGCCCGCCATCGGGCAGTGCACACCACACGAGGAAGCGGATCCACAGCGCCGGAGTGCCGGTGGAGTCGGTGGCCGGCTCCGCATGATGGCGCATGCTCACGTGGTGGAGGAGCAAGCTCGCCGGCTCGACGAGCAGCGCGGCGCTGTCAGGCGGTGCGGCCCTCCAGAGATCCGGCGCGGCCGCAGGATGGGGCCGCCACCAGCGGATGCGCTGTGTTGGCCCACTGACGAGGAGCGTTCCAAGCAAGAAGCCCGCCGTGCTGAGCCGTGGCGGCAGGCTCGGTGTGCACGCGCCACCAGTCCGCTCGCCGACCACATCGGAGAGAGTGACGTGGAGGCGCTTTGCCACAGGCTTCGCGACGCCGCTCCTGCGCGCATAAGATTGCACCGCCCGCCGGACCATGCCATGCAGCCGTGCAGCGTCAACAGCGACGGAAGCGTAGCAGCTATCTGGAACAACTCGCTCCACGTCGCGAAGCAGCCCGTCGCGCTCTGGGCTGGGTAGCAGCGTGCGAAGAAAGGCTGTCCAGTTGCTGGAGAGATCGGCCTCTGCCATGCGTCAAGACGTTGGCTACCGTGAGCTCACGGCGCTTGCCGCGGCGCGAACAACGCGCCGTTTTGGCATGTTTTATGAGAGGGGAAATCCGGACGTCGCATGCTTTTTGTGATCATGATGTTCGGGAGATGCGGGGGAATACAGGTAAGGATTGCTGATGGATCATCAATTCCCGGCCCACCCAAACACCACACCGACGACCACACCGACACCCCACGCACACGCACACCCAAACCCACACCGACACGGACACCGACACGACCACACTTCCACTGCCGTCGCTCTCGCCACACTTCTCTCTCGCCGCACGCATGATCAGACAGTGATCAGACGCCGATCCCCGTGGCTTTGGGCTCGATCGTCATGAGCGGCTCCACCTCGGCGAGTGCATGCATGCCCGGGCCGGCGATGGAGGTCCACGACGGTGCGGCCAGCCCAGTGATGCGCGCCTTGACGGCGTGCACCTGCCGCGAGTACTGCGCGGCTTCCTCGTGCGGCATCGAGTGGTCGCGGTGCTCGGTAAGCGGCGCCTCCGAGTACTCAACCTGCTTGGTCAAAGCGCTCGCCTTGCGCAGCATCTTGGCGGAGCGCCGATGGAGCGCGTGGAACTCGATGCGCTTACCCTCCGCACGGTACGCGGCGGTGAGGGCGACGAGGGCGTCCATGATCGTGTAGTCAAACAGCACGCCGGAGCCGAAGGTGACGACCACGTTGGGCGGGTCAGAGTCAGGCGTGAAGTAGTCGGGGAATCGGTGTGTCGCCGCGAAGAACAGCGGTCCCTCCACCTCGTAGCGTTTGACGAGACCGGCTGTCGGCGGCCCGTTCGTGCCGACATTGCTGGCGGTGGGGGCAGTGGTGCATGTGTATGCGGAGACGCGCAGCTGACCGGACGACTCCCAGGCGAAGGCTATCGCGCAGAGACCGACGCCGACGGCGACGGCGACGACGATGTTCGTCATGACGACCAGCACCGTCACCACGAGCATGACCAGCACGTCGGAGCGAATCACCTTGTGCTGCAGCGAGAGGGCGCACATCGGGCCACACCGCATGGCGCCGCACACGTCACGTGCGCGCTGTCCGAGGAGCGCCGCGGCAAGCATCGGCAGCGAGAGCCACTTGAACGTGTGCATCACAACGACGAGCATCACGCCGGCCAGCGCAGCCATGGGTATAAAGTTGAGCACGCGGTAAGCCACGGAGACGCATAGCAGGACTCCGAGCGCGGTGGCCAGCGGTGCGACTCGGCCGCGGCCGCCGTTTAGGCAGGCGATCGTAGAGAGGCCGATCATGGCGTTGCCGCCCATGCCGCCCAGGAGGCCCGAGAGGATGTTGCCGACACCCATTGCGCCCACGACCAGCCCGGGGTGGTGCGGCGTCTTGACGAACCCCGAGACCACCTCCGCCGTCATGAGTGACTCGATGCAGCCGACTGCACAGAGCAAGACCGCCTGCAGTACCACCCTGCCCCACGCGCCGCTCGCCTGTAGCGCAGCGAGGTCGTAGCGGTCGTCGAGGAAGAAGGGGAGCGGGAGGGCGTCGGCAGCGGTGAGGCCTTCCAGGTCGCCAATGGTGTTTGTGTGGTGGCCCATTGGGCGCACCTGGTTAGGGGTACGGTTTGGGTCAACCTTAGTCTTTGGGCTCGGTGAAGGTTTTGTGTTTGTGCGGTGGCCCAGTGGGCGCACAAGGCAAAACTCGAGTGCGATCGCCGCCACGATCGCGAGCAGCGATGACGGGATCGTGAGGAGTGCGAGTGATGCCCACGCAAACGGGCGCACCACAGCCGGCTTGGTACGGATGCTAGCCAGTGTGGGGGTAGGTATCTTGGGCAGCAGCTCCATCACTGCCATCGCCGTCAACATGATCAGAACCATCCACCCCAGCTCAGCGCCCTCCTTGTACCCTGAGGCCGTGCACGGTCCAGTGCTCAGCCTGCGCAGCGCGGCCTCTCCTCCGGCGGAAGAGGTGGAGTCGTCGCACTTGGGCGCGTAGAACGGGTGGAGCTGCGCGCGTCCGATGACGACCGCAAGGCCGTTGCAAAATCCGATCATCACGGGCAGTGGCAGCAGCGCCACAAAACGGTCGAGCCGGAAGTAGCACACGCCCAGCATCAGCAGCCCGGCGACGATCACCGAAGGGAAGAGGGTCTCGATGCCGGCGCCGTTGCCACCCTCGACCTCTGGCTCCTCCAGAAACGTGGCGATGATCGCGGCAAACGCGCCTGTCGCGCCATTGATCATTCCCGGACGGCCGCCACCCAAGGCGCACACCAGGCCGACGATCCATGCGGAGTGAAGCGCCACGGGTGGGCGCACGCGTGCGAGGTAGGCGAAGGCGATGGACTCTGGGATCTGCGCCATGCACACCACCACCCCCAATAGGAGCTCGCGCAGCAGGAACTCTGAGCGTGTGATGGCATCTGATGACCAGCCCGCACGCCTGTGTCGAAAAAAAGCCTGATATGTCCGGCCAGCGCAGCACAACCTGCTGATTGGCCGACGCTGGCCGGAGCTTGGGGCGGCCTGAGGCTGCTCTGGCGCTGGCGAAGCCTGCTTGGCACCATGCTTGCCGAACCTTGGAGGGTCTTGCTTTCGACAGGGCGGCATGCAAGCTCTGGCGCCAAGAGATGGGCAGCGGCAACTTGACTGGTGTGGGCTCGCTGTCGCTCTGCGCCAATTCAGTCGGCGCCACTAATTCGTCGTGCACGGGGTAGGCCTCCGACACGGTCATGTGAACCAGCCAAGCAGGGGTACAGGCGCAACGCGTTCCGCTTCGTCGAACTTCGTCGATCTGCAAGTTTGGCTGTCGATCCCATCAACGCTATTGGACGGAGCCCTGCCTCATTGAATGGTGCTCGGCTACAGGCCAACCTGGGCGTGCCCTGCTCCTATTCACCGCTCCTCTACCACGCTAACGAGCGCGCAAGCGGCCAGTACCGCGACCTCGACACCTGCTGCTGGCGGATCATGCCTGGGCGGAACCCCAGGCCTCGCACAAAAGCTGTCTGACATATCCTTCTTGCCTGACGACGGCGCCGTGAGCCCACCAACGAGCCCACCTGCACCACCAACGCCTGGTACCGAGCTTCCACCGACGGAGGTGTTCCTATTCACATTCGCGGGGCACCCCCAACGAGCTTCAGCGCCAGCCGTACACGGCAAGGACTGCGACGAAGAGCCCCGGACTCGCCGTAAATCGGCGCCAACAATCGCGCAGCAGAACGCCGAGTACTACGCACAGCAGAAACAGCGCCCCACTGGTCTCGGCTACCGTCCGAGCTGCGCCTTCCCAACCATGCGCAGCTTTGTTAGCAAGTGCTTCGAAGCCGCTGAGGAGCCATTCATGATCGGAGTCCAGAGCTCGCCCGACTCGCCACCGCCGTCGCTTCCTGCATCCCCGGTGCGATTCACCCGGCTCTAGTCGCCTCCATATCCTTTCTCAACACCCCTCCTCCATACCCTGACCCCCGTCTTCGCAGCCATCGGACGAAACCAAGGAGCACTTCAACGCCTTCGCGTCCGACGAGTTCAGACTCCCCGCACAATACCGGCCGCCCGCTCCATCGCAGGCGCCCCTGCCCGTTCCCGTTCCCGTTCCCGCCCCCGTGCCCCTGTCCCTGCCCGTAGCTCTAGCCCTGACCCGAAACCTGACCCTAACCGCCCGCTCCATCGCAGGCGGCCTGGATCCAAGAGCGCGAGCAGGGTCTTCCCTTCTGGGCGCGGGGCCACGTCCGCTGGTAGCTAGCTGGCCTGGTGGCATGCTCTTGGCGCGCAAGCATGCGGCGGCCCTACGCAGTGCACGCGGCGTGCGCAACTAAGAGCGAACGCACGGACCTTTATCCTGAAGATCGCCTAAAAATCGCACAGGACATGATACTTGCCAAGTTCAACATGAACAAGAAGAAGACAAATGACATGCGGAGCCGCACTCACGACACCACCACAACCGCAGCACCGGCCTCTTGTCGTAACGTTGCGTGGGCCCTTCAAATCCTTGGGGCCAAGGGCGATCGAGCAGCTCCCGCCACCCTGGTTGTGGTTTGCGACGCGACACATCACATCAATTGTGTGTGCAGGAGCACGGACACCGCCGCCCGCACCTCGCCCAGGCCTGGGGCCTTAGGCTACGGTAGGGTTCCAGCAAGGCTCCTCGACCAATGTACCTAATTGTTTTTTGTTTACATAAAGCTTTGTGCCCACATACATAAAATGTGAAAGCCGGTCGCCTTTTGGGGAGAGGAGAGGGACGACGGAGGCATTTCAAATTTTCAATGCCGTCCTGGCTCTGCTTGTGGCGGCTTGTGGCCGCAGCGCTGTACTTAATTTATCTCTTCCGCAGCCACACATCGCCTGCCCCAAGCCAGGGAGACATTTCGGGAACCCACAATTTTCTTTATTCACTCACGAACTTGGCACACTGCCACTAGCGGTCGCCGCGTTGTCGAGCAGCATGTCCTGGCCGTCCCCCGCACGCTGACCCGCACTTAACGTCGAAAACCAGCGGCCGATGAGCGCGAACGGCGTCGTCACCGCCAGGAGGACGGGCCTGGGGAGCGCCCTCTCCTGCACGGAGACGAGTGCTGCCGTCGCCGCGAGGCAAAACATGGCGAGGAAGACAGGCTGCGCCCAGTCTGCGAGCACGTCGGAGTCGAGATGGCCGTCGTCTTCGGTCATCGTGCCGAAGAGAACGCCCGCGAGGTAGCCAACGAGGTACGAGATATCGTGAACTGCCACGGGGGCGCGAGCGAGCGAAGGGTGGGGCGTGGGGTCGGGGGGGTGAACTGCAGGGCTGAACGCGTGCCGAGGTCGCCGAGGTGGCTGGCTTTTGGCCTCGGTGTCTTACAGACGCTACGGCGCACAGAAGACGATGTAGCCCTAGCCCTAGCCCTAGCCCTAGCCCTAACCCTAGCCCTAGCCCTAGCCCTAGTCCCAACCCTAACCCTAACCCTAACCCTGACCCCAACCCCAACCCTAGCCATGGCGCACAGAAGACGATGTAGCCCCAGCCGACGACAAAGGAGCACGCGCCCGTGACGAACTCGACCTCGATCACCTCGCGGCTCGTCTTGTGCTCGTCGGAGCGGCGCGCACCCGCGCTCTCCTCGGCGCGGGTCGCCCGCAGCCAGAGCAGCGCGAGAAGGTTGAAGAAGATTGCCGAAGCGAGGTCGCCGAGCACCACGGAGCCATCTCGCGTCGGCGCCTGCTCGAGCGCGTGGGGGGCGGCGTGGGGGGCGGCGCGTGCGCACTGCGTATGCACTGCATGCGCACTGCGTATTTACACCGCCTGCTCGAGCGTGGGGAGCAGCGCCGCGGCGGCGGCGAGGAAAGCGCAGCCACTCACCTGAGGTGTGCATGCAGTAGAGTATATGTACAGTGCATGTTGCATGTGTAGTGCACGTGCACGTGCATGTGCATGTGCATGTGCGCGTGCATGTGCGCACCCAGGCCGCAGAGGCCTCGAGCAGCTTGAGTAGCTCGGTCGTCACAGCGCGTCTCATCGGCACCCACCACCGCGCGCGGGCGGCGTGCGCCTCCCGTGCACTTGAGCTTCTCATTTCGGACGCGCATGCCGCAGCCTTGGCTGTCTCGGCCGCCTCGGCCGCCGCCTGCAGCCGCAGCCGCAGCTTGACCGCGTGCACTGTGAAGGCGGAGGAGGTGAAGACGAGCGCCACCGCCCACAAGACGAGGAGCCTCCGGGTGAGCGGCAGCTCGAAGCTCGTGACGCGACCGAAGCGCTCATCCTGGATGCACCCAAAGCTCCACAGTTCTCCGCACGTGTGCATGCACATGGAGACGCGGGGTGTGCACATACAGGTGCGTGAGGGGTGGCGCCCAGTGGGCGTGCACCTGGATGCGCTTGAAGCTCTCTGCGCTGGCGATCAGGTCGGAGGACGACTGCGCACCGCAGGTGGCGTTGGGCCGCGCGGCGCACAGCGCTGCGTAGCTCGCGTTGAGATCACGCAGCTGGCTGAGCGGGATGATGGGCTCCTCGCGCAGCGACGATGTGACGGTGCGAGACAGCACCTCGTTCCACAGCACCATGATCATCGTCCCCAGGGCGGCGCGAAAGAGCCGGCCCAGAGCACAGAGCAACTCCCACGCCCACGGCGGGCACCGTCCAGCGCAGAGGTCATGCAGGCCGCGCCGCCCCGCGCCGGTGGAGCGGTGCCACCCCCACGGGTCGCCGTTGGAGCAGGCGAGAGAGACGGTGATGACGCACGCGGAGATGAGCGTGAAGAGCACTGCGGGCGGCGATGGGCAGCGGAGCCAAGGAGCAGTCAGGATAGCGTGGTGGTGACGCGTGGTGGCGCGTGGTGGCGTGGTGGCGCGTGGTGGCGCGTGGTGGCGCGTGGCAGCGTGTGGTGGCGTGTGGTGACGTGTGGTGGTATGGTGGCGATGGCCTATGCGCGCGGCCTTCCGCGCTGGTTCGATCGGCGACGTCACCTGCGGCACCCCAGCGCAGCAAGAGGCACAGGGTGAGCTGCGCAGAGCCGCCCCAGAAGCCAGAGAGCTGCAGCCCGCCGCCCTCGCCGCCCACGCCGCACGCCCACTGGACGGGCGCGTTGTCATCTAGGACGAAGTAGACGCACAGGTGGCCAAAAGCCCAGCCGAGCGACATGCCCAGCATCGTGCGCAAGGTCGTGGCCGCGTGCGGGTGCCGCGGCGCGATCTTGCGTCGCAGCCACCACACCTCGATCACTCCAAAGAGTAGCAGCAGCACGGGCACGACGGCCCTGTGTAGCATGTGCATGCCACGTGCATGCCATGTGCATGCCATGTGCATGCCATGTACGCGTGTGCGCATCATGTTCATGTGCAACGCATATGCATGGGCGCAAGGTCGGGGCGGAAGCCCACCAGGCACTTGATGCGTCCCACCCGACCTCGCGTGTCCGGCACTTGATAATCTGCTCGCCATCGGCGCACTTTTGCAAGACATGCTTGAGGAGTATGGCCTCCTCCTCGGTGTCCACCTCCGGGCAACCTTCGGTGAGGGAGGGTGAGGCAGGCTGAGGCTGAGGCCGAGGTTGAGGTTAAGGTTGGGGCTAGGGCTAGGGCACAGGCTTGGCCCAGGACATAGGTCAAATGCCACCACTCACAAAAAGGCCGCGGACGCAGGCGCAGGACATGGACGAAGATGAGGTCGTACCACATTTGGCTGAGAAAGTAGGCGAGGACTTCGTCGTGGAAGGTTCGCACCGCACCCCGCGGCCTATCCACTCCGCCTGCTGATAACGCCTCGACCGGTAGTGGTAGCTCTGTTTCTGGTGAGGCTGACAGCTCGGTGGATGGTTGGGGCGCGCTAACGGAGCGCTCCATGGTCACCTTCAGGCGCACTAATGCGCTCGAAGACAAGTTTGGGGGGATATTACGTGTACTGAAGGCATGAACATTTGATGACTCGTTCGAACACAAAGTATGATTCTCACAAAGTGGTAAGGTAAGCTCCCTTACCGCTTCCCCGGGATCGATGCCCACTCCTTGGGCAGGCTGGATCTGCCTAAGCGCTGCGCGAGAACGTGATTGGACTGCTCATAGAGCCGAAGAAGCAATTGCAACGTCGCGTGCGTCGCAGCAGGTGGACCCTCCGCCGCGGTCACGGCGACCCACGAGGCGACATTCGATCGCAGAGGCTCACGCATGTTGAGGAGCGGCCCCATCAGTGACGGCTCTAGGCCACACCACTGCAGAGTAGGGGCCAGGTAGTCGGCGAGCGCACGTGGCCCTTTGGCTGTGGCCTCGTCGAGCTCCTCGGTGAGGAGTACCTTGAGCGGGTTGCCGTGCGCCGTCCAAAGCGCGACACGAGGTTCGTACAGGAGCCCCGGCCCGATGTAAGGCGTGTACGGGCACCTTGCCAGCGTGCACGTCTGTGGGGCATAGGACCCCTTCGCTCCATGCCCTGGTGCGAGCCGCTTGAGCTCGCCGTCAATCTGGTGCGAGAAGTTGGTCACGGAGTCGCAGCTCAAAGTGCCACACCTGCGCCGACCCTCGCGCTTGAAGCGCATATGCATACGCCAGTGCGAGAGGGCGCGCAGGTGCGGCGCGCGGAGCAACACGAGCGCCCGAGCGCGCGGTACGAGGGAGAATGCGACGTGCGGCGGCACCTCTGAGAAGTAGCCAGCAGAGGCGTCAAACGTGAGCGGCGGGCAGTCCGACGCCGCCACCTTGCACACAGGCTCCGATGTGATACGGCCGGTTTTTGCGAGCTCAAACCAGTTCATGCACGATTGCAAGGCGCCGACAAGGGGAAAGTGCAGAGCATATGCACTCCGGCTCGTTTGTGGTCGATTGAGATATGCGGGCTCCTTGGTCTCTGGAGGCAGAACGTGCGAGTGCATCGCGAGATAGCGTGCGAGGGAGGAGGTCCCACATTTGCGCTCGCCGATGAGGAGAATCGAGGGCAGAAGCCGAGCTGGACGGCCGGCCACATCTGATGCAGGCGCGCAGCGATGCGTTTTGCGCTCGTGCGTTGTCACGAGCGCAATCTTGGCAATGCTTGTCAGTTCGGTGCCGGAAGCTTTTGCAGTTGCTACGACAACTGCTGGTCCCAAGCACCAACCCAACAGTCCGGCACCGACCAGCAGCAACCCAACAGTGCTGTACGTGGTGCTGGAGGCGGCTCGAGACCTGTGCAGGTCACGCGGCTCCCGAGACATGCAGAGCCGTATATATTAAGAGGGCCGTATATATGGTCTCGGGAGCCGCATGGCCAACCGAAGCCTGTTGCAGAACCAGCAGAAGGGGGGTGTTTTATTTGGGCGAATACGG
>MDSY01158132.1_pt1 | contig 11519 bp, 13 predicted proteins | sample 811131 | NCBI WGS metagenome assembly MDSY01 (sample SAMN05326643, study PRJNA326480) | marine metagenome | isolation source: seawater | place: Atlantic Ocean: South West | collected 2010
AAACCCACAAGGCTCAATGATATGTATTTTAAGATTTAAACAAGCTGATAACCTAACAATTGCAGCAGTATTTTGAGGTATATCTGGTTTATAAAGTGCTATATTTATCATTAAGAGTTTATTTATGTGTCATTCTGACCCTGGAAAAGCTTTAGAATAAGTTTTAATTAAACATCTTTTATAATAAATATTTAATTATGAGCAAACAAGAAGATAAAATAGAAAGACGAGATTTCCTTTTTACAGCGACTTATACTGTTGGCGCTGTAGGCTTAGGGGCAACTATTTGGCCTTTTATTCATCAAATGAATCCAGATGAGTCAGTTAAAGCATTAGCAACAACAGAAGTTGATATTAGCCAAGTTGAGCTAGGAAAATCTATTACAGTTTTATGGAGAGGAAAACCAGTATTTGTAAAGAGGAGAACGGCGGAAGAAATACAAGAAGCCAAAGCGGTAAACATAAAAGATCTGCCAGACCCACAAAAAGATGAAGATAGAGTTAAAGACGGTAAAGACGAATGGTTAGTCATGCTTGGTGTCTGCACTCATCTAGGATGTGTGCCCCTAAAAGATAAAGGAGATTTTAACGGTTGGTTTTGTCCTTGTCATGGTTCTCATTATGATGTCTCTGGAAGAATTAGAAAAGGTCCAGCACCAAAAAATATGGAAATACCAAAGTACGAATTTGTAGACAACAACACTATTAAGATTGGATAATAAAATGAGCGAACACGTTTACGTACCGAAGTCAAAAGCTGGAAAGTGGTTTAACGATAGACTTCCACTTTTATCTCTGGGTGCACATTTAGCAGATTATCCTACACCAAAAAACTTAAATTACTGGTGGACATTCGGAGGAATATTAACTTTTTGCTTAATTACTCAGATAGTTACAGGAATAGTTTTAGCCATGCATTATGTTGCTCATGCTGACCTTGCTTTTGAGAGTGTTGAGAAGATAATGAGAGATGTAAATTATGGTTGGCTTATAAGGTACATCCATAGCAATGGAGCCTCAATGTTTTTCCTTGCAGTATACATACATATTTTTAGATCTTTATTTTATGGATCGTATAAATCACCGAGGGAATTAATTTGGATCATTGGAATGCTTATTTATATTTTAATGATGGCTGCAGCTTTCATGGGTTATGTGCTGCCTTGGGGTCAAATGAGCTTTTGGGGAGCAACAGTAATTACCAACCTATTTAGCGCCATACCATTAGTTGGAGAAAGTGTTGTAACTTGGTTGTGGGGAGGTTACTCAGTAGACAACCCAACCTTAACTAGATTTTTTAGCCTGCACTACTTAATTCCGTTTTTAATCTTAGGTTTAGTCGTCTTACATATCTGGGCTTTGCACATACCCGGAAACAATAATCCAATTGGAATAGATATAAAAAAACCTTCAAAAGATACGGTACCTTTTCATCCCTACATTACGATTAAAGATATCTTTGCATTATTAATGTTCATGATTGTTTTCGCAGGATTTGTATTCTTTACACCAAATGTTTTAGGTCACTCAGACAATTATATTCCAGCAAATCCCCTTGTAACACCAGCTCATATTGTTCCAGAGTGGTACCTTCTTCCTTTTTATGCAATTTTAAGATCAGTCCCAGATAAATTAGGTGGAGTTTTATTAATGTTTGGTGCTTTGTTTGTTTTAATAATTTTACCTTGGTTGGACACAAGCAAAGTAAGATCATCAATATTTAGACCAATATACAGACAATTTTTCTGGATACTTGTTGTAGACGTTTTAGCCCTAGGTTATTTAGGAGCTATGCCCGCAGAAGGCGCTTACTTATTTTTAGCAAGAATAGCTACGATATATTACTTTCTGCACTTCATTGTTATTTTACCAGTTTTAAGTTTTTTTGAAAAAACAGATCCCTTGCCAGCAAGTATTTCTGAACCAGTTTTAACAGGCGGATTTAGCGGCGCAATGGTCAAGACAGATAAAATAATTAATGAACCAAAATAAAATTCTTAAGTTCACAGTCATTTCTTTTTTAGTATTTTTTTTTTGTGGAAAAGTTTACTCGGCTAGTACAGACTTACTAAAAGTTGACTGGAGTTTTACTGGTCTTACAGGAAAATTTGACAGATCTTCTTTGCAAAGAGGTTATCAAGTTTATAAAGAAGTATGTTCTTCATGTCATTCAATGAAGTATTTAAGCTATAGAAATTTGGGTCAGAAGGGTGGTCCAGAATTTTCTCTAGAGGAAGTTAAAGCTATTGCCGCTAGCTACGAAATCGAGGACGGACCTAATAGTGAGGGTGAAATGTTTACAAGACCAGGAAGACCTTCAGACCATTTTAAAAATCCTTACCCAAATGACAACGCTTCTATTGCTGCTAACGGTGGAGCATATCCGCCAGACATGTCTGTGTTAGTTAAAGCTAGGCCTGGTGGAGCTAATTATATTTATTCAGTATTAATGGGCTACGAAGAAAAACCTGCAGACTTCGCTTTAGAGGAGGGTGTTTATTACAACAAGTATATGGATGGCAATAAAATAAAAATGATGAGCCCATTATCAAACGACCTAATCGAATATTCAGATGGAACTAATGCAAGCGTTGATCAAATGGCAAAAGATGTAACTACTTTTCTTACTTGGGCTTCAGAGCCCCATTTGGAAGCAAGACATAAAACAGGAACTAAAGTTATGATTTATTTAATCTTATTAGCGACCCTTGTATATTTCAGTATGAAGAAATTATGGTCAAGGGTTGACTCGGAAAAATAATACATCTCCATCTTTTACAATATAATCTTTGCCTTCAATTCTTAACTTCCCATTTTCTTTACATTTTTCTGAGCTGCCATATTTTATAAAATCCGCACAAGAAACAGTTTCAGCGCGTATAAAATTTTTTTCAAAGTCTGTATGGATTACAGCTGCTGCTTGTGGCGCCAAAGTATTTTTCTTTACTGTCCATGCTCTACTTTCCTCCGGGCCTGAGGTAAAATAGGTATCAAGATTAAGTAAGTCATATCCCTCTCTAATTAATTTATTTAAACCCGTCTTATTTAAACCAATATCTTTCATAAACGATTCCCTCTCTTCTGGGTCTAGCCCCATAATTTGATCTTCTATATCAGCGCAAATAATAATTACCTTTTCATTTAAAAATTTATTTTTTACAGTTTCTGTATATTTATTACCCGAAGAAAGATTGTCCTCATCTACATTACAAACTATTATTTTAGGTTTAATACTTAATAAACCTAGCTGTGTGAGAATTTCAATTTCCTCATCATCTAAAGACTTTATATTTTCTTCACCCTTGTTGAGCGAGTCTAATTTTTTTTCAAGAGTTTGAGTTTCTTTAGGACTTAATAACTTTTTTTTACTTTTTTCTAATTTTTTTTGAATTATGTCTATATCGGATAAAAGTATTTCTGTTTTTATAGTTTCTAAATCATTAAGTGGATTAATTTCAGAGCTTACATGAGTGACTTCCGATGAGTCAAAACATCTTACCAGATGGATTATAGCATCAACCTCTCTAATATGTGAAAGAAACTTATTTCCTAACCCTTCTCCTTTCGAGGCTCCCTTTACCAAACCAGCAATATCAACAAACGTTATATTAGTGAATATTTTTTTTTTAGAATTTGAAAGTTTAGAAAGTTGATCAAGTCTTTCATCTGGAACATCGACAACACCAATATTTGGATCAATTGTACAAAATGGAAAATTAGCTGCCTGCGCATTTTTAGAAGCAGTCAAGGCATTAAACAAAGTTGATTTGCCCACATTAGGCAAACCGACTATTCCACATTTAAATCCCATTAATACTATAATTAACTTTACTTGAAAATAAATCTATTTTTTTTTCTAATAAAGTTGGAAGAAGTTTGACAATATTATTTGCAATATCTTTTATTTGGTCTTCTTCATCTTCTTTAAAATCTTCAAGAACATGATTGTTAACTCTTTTTTTATCTTTTGGGTGACCAATGCCAATTCTAACTCTGGAATAATCTTTACCAATAAATTTATCAATCGAGTCAATTCCATGATGACCTGCACTGCTACCACCAAATTTTGCTTTTATTTTTCCAAAATCAATGTCTAAATCATCGTGAAAAACGATTACATCTTTTGCGTCAATCTTAAAATAATCAATGAGTTCTTTTATTGCTGTTCCTGAGTTATTCATAAAAGTTAAAGGTTTAATTGCATAAACCTTTTGTTCACTAATAATTCCTGTTGTTAAAAGTCCCTTAAACTTAGGTTTCTGCTTAGATAGTTTAAAATGAGAATTAACAGCGTCAATAATCCTAAAGCCGATGTTATGACGATTATTTAAATCTTTAGGACCCGGATTTCCTAAACCGACGAGTAGTAACATATTAATTATTTTTTTTCAGGCTGTTTTTTTTCTGTAGCTTGTTCTTTACTTTTTGCTTTATCATCTTTTTTAGCAGCATCACCATCTTTAGCAGTGCCTGCCGCAGGTGTAGCACCCTCTGCTCCCGCCACTGTAGTGCCCTCAGCACCCTCAGCACCCTCAGCACCCTCAACCACCTCACCTTCTGCTGGTTTCTCAGGTTCTTTTAATACTGTAGGAGCGGCCACTGTAGCAATAACGAAATCCCTACCAACAATGGTTGGAGTAATACTTTCTGGAAGTTTAACAGAAGATATTTTTATACTAGTTCCGATTTCTAAACCTTTCAAGTCCACAATAATTTCTTCTGGAATATTATCTGCAGGACACTTTAATTCTACTTTACGTCTTACAATATTTAACACACCTCCAACTTTTAGTCCTGGACAATCTTCTTCATTAATAAATTTAACTGGAATATCTAAAACAATTTTTGTTCCTGACACAACTCTCATAAAGTCAATATGAACTGGCTCATCAGAAATTACATTATAAGCAACATCTCGCGGGATTACTTTTAATTTTGTACCATCAACATCTAATTCAAGAACCGTAGATAAAAAGGATTCCGACTTTAAAATATTTGTAATTAATTTTTTATCAACAGAGATCTTAGCATTAGGATCTTTACCACCGTACAATATTGCAGGGATAAACCCACTCTCTCTTAATTTATTAAGCTGTCCAGCTGTGGCAGTTTCTCTTTTTATAGCTTTTAAATTATTCATGTTTTATTTGGATTAGCTATTTAACTTAAGTCAGCCAATAAAACAAGTACTAATTAAACAAATCAGAGACCGAAGTAGAGTTTGAAATTCTATTAATTGCCTCAGCCATTAGAGGTGCAATAGAAATGACCTCTATTTTACTATTATTTTTTATTTTGAAAGAATTATCTATTGTATCAGTAATAATTAATTTTTTTATTTTAGATCTTTTAATTTTTTCAGCAGCGTCACCACTTAAAACAGCGTGAGTAATAAAAACGTAAACATCAATCGCTCCAGCTTTTTTTAAAGCCTCTACAGCATTAACGATTGTTCCACCGCTGTCAATAATATCATCTACTATTATACAGTTCTTCCCTTTTACCTCTCCAATAATATTCATTACCTGAGACTTACCTGGCTCAGGTCTTCTTTTATCTATAATTGCTAAATCAGCTTTTATTTTAGTTGCGAGCCCTCTTGTTCTCTGAACCCCACCAACATCTGGAGAAACACAAACTAAATGTTTACTTTTAAATTTTTTCTTAATGTATCTAGCAAACAATGGAGTAGTAAATAAGTTGTCAACAGGAATATCAAAGAAACCTTGAATCTGCCCTGCATGTAGATCTACCGTCACAATTCTATTTGCGCCGGCGTTTGTAATTAAATTTGAAACTACTTTTGCAGATATAGATGTCCTAGGTGCAACTTTTCTATCTTGTCTTGCGTATCCAAAATAAGGTATTACCGCAGTAATGTTTTTAGCTGAAGATCTTCTTAGGGCATCAATACATAAAAGTAATTCCATAATATTATCATTGGCCGGGTTGGACGTTGATTGAATTACAAAAACACTATTGCCTCTAATATTCTCGTTTATTTCTATATAAATTTCTCCATCAGCAAACCTTTTAATGTTTGTATTGATTAGTTTTGATTTAAGTTTTTTTGAAATTTCTTTACTTAATCTGGGATTACTAGTTCCGGATAAAATTTTCATGAAGATAACCCGTTATACAATTAATTATCGATAAGTCCAATAGTAGAAATACATCTACCATAGTCTTTTTCTCCAAGTTTTCTTGATCTACGAAAGCTAAAAAAATTTTCTTCCTCAGTGAATGTGTCTAGATCTATATTTTCAACATATTTTACATCAAATTTAGTTATTTTAAAATTAACGTATTTTCTGAGGTCAAAAAAAAACTTATCCTTATCGTTTGGAGAAAAAAATTTTTCATTTGTTTTGTTTTCACGAATAAATTCACCGTAAAATTCTTTACCTACTTCATAATTTTTTAAACCTATACAAGGACCAACGGCAACATAAAAATTACCATCTTTGTTTATCCTTAGCATTTGATTGAAAGTATTTTCAATGATACCATTTATTGCTCCTTTCCATCCAGCATGAACACATGCCACAACATGATTTATTTTCTCAAAAATTAATATTGGAACACAATCAGCCGTAAGAACAGAAATGGCTATATTTTTAACACTTGTAATCAGCGCATCAGCGTCAACTCTTTTAGTATCTTGATTGCTTTCATTAATTATTACAACTTTGTTGCTGTGGGTCTGGTTCATAGTAAATAAATTACTTTTTTCGATTCTTAATTTTTCAGAAACATTAGATAGATTACTCAAAACATTTCTTTTATCATCGTTAGAACCTAACCCACAATTTAGGCTATTATATATATTTTTTGAGACACCCCCTTTCTTTGAAAAAAAGCAATGTTTAATGTTGGTAAATTTATTAAGTTTTTTTGAATAAAACATTATTTAAATCCTAGCCAAAATTTTCTTTTTAATTTAGATGCAAACAAAAACTTGAATAATTCACCCATTAGTTTTGGATTTAAGAGTCTCTGTATTCTAAAATATAAATCTGATTTTTCCTTAAAATTCATTCTTTTTGCTACTGCTTCAGCTCTATTTATAATTCCCATTTTTTTTAAAAAAAAACTTTGTGAAACAATGTTATTTACTCCTAATCCTCTTTTTTTTAAATATTTTTTTATTAAGGTGAAATTTACAAGCGAGGTAATGTCTGCTTCTCCAATATTATTAAATACTATATTTGATTTATGGTTTTTTATGGACTGCAAAGTATTTTTATTTTTTTGTTTTAAAAAGCCATAATCAATTAAAAGCAAACCACCAGTTTGTCTTTTAATTTTATTAACAATTAGCTCTAATTCAGCCAATCCTTGTTTTGGATACTCGACAAAAGATTGATTTTTTAAAAGATTGTATTTTTTTAATTCATTTACAGTTTTTAAATTAGCTTTTTTGAAAAAAGGTTTAATTTCTGAATTATTTTCTAATTTTACATACTGTTCATATAAAATTTTATTAATTTTTTTGAATTGTTTAATTGGAAGAGCATCAAAGAATTCATTTCCTAAAAATATAACAGGCCCTTTATTAATTTTATTAAAATTTTTAATCCATTTTATTTTTTGATCATTTAAACTGTTTCTTTGTAATTTTTCTAATGTTTTACTTTTTTCATATAAAAAAATGTTTACTGAACTCAAAAATGTAGGAAACTTTCTGAACACTCTGAGCAAAGTTGCGCACATTTTGCCACTACCTGGTCCAAGCTCCACAACGTTAAATACTTTTGGTCTGCCCATGTGTTCCCAGAGAGAAACGGTCCACAAAGCAATCAGCTCACTGAACAAGGGAGTTATTGTAGGGGAAGTTATAAAATCACCATTTTTTCCAAAAGGAATTTTTTTAGAATAGTAACCATAGTCTTTATTATAAAGAGCATTGGAAATAAATTTATCTATTGGAATTTTTTTTGACTCTGGAAAATATTTATTTAGTAAATTCATTATTTCTTGCTTTCCTTAAAATTAAGAGACCAGTTAAAATCATAAAAAAACTTAAAATAGATCCCATACTAAACAAATTAAACAAATATCCTATATGTGTATCGGGCTCTCTAAATTGTTCTAACACCACTCTAAATAATCCATATAAGATCATAAACATAGCCGCAACCTCACCTGTTTTAATTGATTTCTTATAAATTAATTTTATTAGAATTAAAAAAAGAACAACACCCTCTAAAGCAGCCTCATATAGCTGTGAAGGGTGTCTGGGTATTTTATCTATTTCTGGAAAAATGACTGACCAAAATAAATCCGTAGGCTTGCCGTATAATTCCCCGTTTATAAAATTAGCTATTCTTCCAAAAAAAATACCTATTGGCGCAACACTTGCAATGACATCTAAAAAAAAAAATGAATTAACTTTCATTTTTCTTGAAAAGAGGTAGGTCCCCAATATTATTCCTATTAAGCCACCGTGAAAAGACATACCGCCTTGCCAAATTTTTAAAACATCTAAAGGGTTATTTAAATAATAAGATAGGTTATAAAAAATAATATACCCAAGTCTGCCGCCAACTATTATTGAGATAATAACGTAACTAATTAAATCATCAAAAATTTTACTATCAAAATTAATAGTATTATTTTGAATTTTAAAATCTATTATTTTTTTTGCGATCCACCATCCAGCTAAAATTCCAAAAATATAAGCTAGAGAATACCAGCGAACTTCAAAGACGCCAAAATTAATCAAAACTGGATTTAAATCATGGATATACATAGTAAATTCATATCATATTTGATATTTTTTTTCTTATCTATTAAGATTAACTATGAATAGTCCAGAAAAAATTTTAAAGCTCATATCTAACTTTGTAGAAACAGGAATTTTAACATCACAAGATGCTAAAAAGGAATTAATTAATAACTTAAAATTTAAACGTGACGATTTAATTGATAAACTACAATTAGTATCTAGAGATGAATATAATGTTTTAAAAAAAATAATTGAAAAACAACAAAAACAAATCAATCAATTAAAAAAGAAGAAGACTATAAAGGCAAAGAAATCTTAACTAGCAATCCTTTATGTTCACTTTCACTTAGCTCAATATTTCCACCATGAGATCTTACAATATCTTCAGCTATTGACATTCCCAAACCAACACCAGAGTGATTTAAGTTTCGACTTTTATCTAACCTAAAAAAAGGTTTAAAAACATTTTTATACTGATTAATTGGGATACCTGGCCCATCGTCACTTATAAAAATATTTAATTTATTTGCTGATTTTGAAGTACTGACGTAAACATTTTTGGCATAGTTCAAACCATTCTCAATAATATTGTTAAAACATCTTTTTAAAGCATTTTCTCTTGCAATGATGACAGTTTCGATTTGTAAATCTAAGAAAAGATTTTTAGTATTTTTTTCACTCAAAATTTCATTAAAAATTTTATTAATATTTGTAGCTATCGACTCTTCTTGAACTTGGGATTTTGCAAATTGTAAGTACGAATTAAGCATACTTTCCATTTCATCAATATCTTTTGACATTTTAGTTGAGAGATCTTTCTGATTTAGCATAGCCATTTGAAGCTTTAATCTCGTTAATGGCGTTCTAAGGTCATGACTTATACCTGAAAGCATTTCAGATCTCTGTTTTAAATGTTTGTCAATTCTCTTTGCCATCCTATCAAATTCATAAGCAGCTTTTCTTATTTCAGATGCGCCCGAAGGTCTTATGCTTGTTACAAAATCTCCTTTACCAAATCTTTCAGCTGCTTTAGCAAGATTTACGATTGGCCTAGTTTGATTTTTTAAAAAGATTATAGCAATTGAAATGAGCAATATCGAAGGCAAAGTAATCCAAAAAATGAACAGTCTTACAGAAGACGGAGCAATTCTTTTTCGGGGAAATATAATTTGAATAACTTTATCAGTAGACCTAACTTTAATTTCGACATTATCTTCATATTTAACTGTATTAAACCAATAATTTGAAAATCCAAAAGCACTCTTTAATTCACGACGCAAAGATCTATCCATTGGACTAAATTTTCTCTCTTTACTTACGTTGGGTAATTCTTCATTTTTAATATTTATTGTATAACCAAAATTTAATTTAAATTGTTCTGTAAGATAATCTATTTGCTCCTGATCGTCTCCTGTGTAAATATCAGACAAAGTTTTTATTTCACCAACTAAAGACCTCGTTAAACCTTTGTTTGCTTTAATCCAGATACTGTCAAAAAAAACTATAGTTATTATAATTTGTAAAATTATAGTTGGAGCCGCAACTATTATTAAAGATCTATAAAATAAACCTGTAGGTAAAATTTTTTTTAAAATATTATTTAATCCAAAGGACATAACCAGCACCTCTTATAGTTTGTAAATATTTAGGATTTTTAGGGTTGATTTCAATTTTTTGTCTAAGTCTAGTAATCATAACATCTATAGATCTTTCTTGGCTAATACTTGAGATTTCTCCAATTTTCAATCTCGAATAAGTTTTACCTGGATTAGCCAGCATTTCAACTAGCACTTTCTTCTCTACATTATTAATTTTGCTAATTTTATGTTTTAATTGAATAGACATTTTATTAAAATCAATTTTAGCCTCTCCAATCTTATTAATTTTATTAAGATCGGTTTTTAAATTTTTTTTAATAATATTCTTAATTCTTAGTAATAATTCCTTTGGCTCAAATGGTTTGCCTAAATAATCGTCCGCTCCTATCTCTAATCCCTCAATTCTATTTTCGACCTCACCCTTAGCCGTTAATAGAATAATTGGCGTGGTGGAATTTTTTTTTATTTCTTTAGTGAGTTCAAAGCCATTCTGTCCAGGCATCATGACATCAAGCACTATTAAGTCAAATTTAAAGTAACTAAGTTTTATTTTTGCTTCTTCAGAGCTATTAGCCGATGAGACAACAAATTTATTTTCTCTTAAGTACTCTTTAACCAACTCTCTGATTCTATCATCATCATCAACTACTAAAATATGGCAACTAGTTTTTTGCATTTATAATTTTGTTTAATACTTCTTTGAATTTTATTACTGAATCAGGTTCTGAATTTTTTAAAGCATTAAATATTCTTTTTTTTTGAGATTCATATATTCTATTAAAAAAAACTTTTCCTTCTTTGTCTAAAAATAAGTTCTTTTTTCGAGTATCTTCTTTATCTTTAATTTGCATTATCATTTTTGTTTTTATTAAATCTCTTAATACCCGATTTAAGCTTTGTTTTGTTATTTTAAGCTGAAACATTAGTTCCCCAAGGTTTGTGCCAGGATTTCTTTCAATAAGATTTAAAGCTCTTAAATGGGCAGGACCAAACGAATTCTCCGAAAGTATTTTTTTAGGGTCCGAAAAAGTTTCTCGATAAGCATAGAAAAGCAGCTGAATGAAATCTTTAATTTGTTCGTCTTTAAGATAAAGAAGCTCTTTCATGATTGGTAAGTTATATTGACTTATTATAATAAGAAATATACTTTTTTGTAAGAAAAAAATCGTTATATTGTTTTTTTTATGGAAATT
>MDSY01037632.1_pt1 | contig 11518 bp, 27 predicted proteins | sample 811131 | NCBI WGS metagenome assembly MDSY01 (sample SAMN05326643, study PRJNA326480) | marine metagenome | isolation source: seawater | place: Atlantic Ocean: South West | collected 2010
AGTTGGGGTTCTGCTCCGCTCCCTTTTTTCATAACTTTTAAAAAAAAATAAAATGGCATTATCAGCAATAACAGTAGCGAATACTGACCACTTTGTAAAGGGTGGGATTGAAACTTTAACCGTAGGAGAGTATGACGGAACAACTCTTTTCGACACATCAGCAGATGACGGAACTGTTCTTAATTCAAGCTTAGTTCAAGGAGCATCAGGCAATGTTGTAGCTTTAAGCTTTGACAAAGAGACTGCAAACATGAAAGTTTCTTCTAGTCAAGAAAAAGGTCTAATGATTCATACGGTAACCATAGAAGGTTATGTTCCTAATATAGCTCTAACAACTTTAGTTGCCCTAGAGAATATGAGAGGAAAGCCTCTAAATGCATTAGTTAAAATGTATAGCAATGTTACATACTTAGTTGGCTATGACCCTGAGCTTGGTTCGGGAGATGCGGTAGCAGGAACAACTACTCTTTATCCTTTAGTTTTAACGGGTATAGAAGTTGATTCAGGTACAGCTTTAGTAGATGCTAACGGAGCTACTTTAACTTTTACTGCGGTTCAAGGTAGATTACCTTTAGTTACAGCGTAATAAGATTAATATTAAGGGGCGAAACTTCGGAAGTAACCCCTTAATTTTCTTATATTTGTAAAATCATTATACTTGTAAATTTTGGCTGAAAGAAAAAGAGATTCCAACGGAAGATTCGTGGCTAGTGCGACATCTAAAACTATAAGGCAAAAAGCAACGGGTAAAGTTAAGTTTGATATAGTAAACTTAGCTCCTATGCCTAATATATTAGAGAGACAACACAACATTACCTCAAAAGAGTTTTATAAATTTGGGGATGATAATTTGTTCCCTCAATATCTTGCTGAGTTAAAAAGAAAGTCAAGCACACACAGAGCTATTCTTTCTCAAAAAGCAACTTACACAGCGGGTAGTAAAATAACTACCGTAAACGCAAAACTAGAGGACTACATAAAGGAAATTAATCCTGCGGGGCAATCTCTAAGAAACCTTTTTAGGTTAGTTGTAGATGATTTCTACACATTCGGAAACTCTTACATTGAATTTGTCGAATACGAAGGTGGATGCAATATGTATCACGTTGATGCGACTATGGTTCGTGTAGGTAAAAATATGGATTCAGTTTACATTAATCCTGATTGGACTTACTACGACGTTAAGGATAAAGAGGTTCGTAAGCTACCTATATTTCCAAACTTTAAAAACGGTCGTTCTATCCTTATGTTTAAGGATTACGAAAGTGGATTCCAAAGATACGGTATTCCTGATTACATAGCTGCCGCAGAAAGTGGTTCTATAGAAATAGATTACCTTATACAAAAATACAATCGCTCTAAATTCGAGAATGGATTTATGCCTTCAGCTATCGTTGAGATAGACGGCTCTATGAGTGATGACGAGGCAGAAGAATTAATCTCTTTAGCTCAAGACAAACTTACAGGAGAGGGTAATAACGGGAAGATACTATTCCTAGTTAAAGACGGAGGTGGCTCAGGTGGAGGTGCTAATGTTCAGATACTTAAAGATGATAAAGACGGTAGCTTCATGGAATACCAAGAACTTACCCGTAATAATATAGTTACAGCTCATAGATGGCAACCCGCTCTTTCAGGTATTGTTTCTAGTGGGAAAATGAATAACACAGGTAGTGAGATTAGAATTTCTTACGACTTGGTTATGAGAACAGTTATTCAAGATACTATAGAGCAAGTATTCAAGCCTATGCGTGACGCTTTAGGTAAGGTCTTAAAAACTGACGCTTCATCTTTAGAGGTTCAATTCGAATCCCCTATAGGTTTTGCTGCGGATATTGATATTACTAAAATAGCTGATGTAAACGAGCTTCGGGCATTGATAGGATTAGAGGAAAGACCAGACTTGGAAGATATTTATTTAGAAGACTTAAAAGGTAAGGATAATGGCGAAAACAGACTATAGACAATACAGAAATCTCATAACTGCTGATGAAGTGGTTTCAAAAGCGATGACTAATGTCAACATGGACACCTCTATAATTGATGACAACATAGTTCTTATAGCTGAATTAACGCACCTTAAACCTCACTTAGGAGATTATTTTTGGGGAGAGTTAAGGAGAAAGCATCACGCAGGAAGTTTAGTAGCTGTCGAGACGACGCTTTTAAGAAACTACATATTGCCTTGTCTTTCTTTTTACGTTAAGTATGAGCTTTTAAATGACATGCAGTACAACACAACATCTTCGGGTATAGTTACTAATGATGATGATTGGAGTAACCCTGCTGACTCTTCTGAATTATCTATTCTTAAAGAGGATACTTTTAGAAAGGCTGAGATACTTTTAAAAGATATGATGGAGTGGTTGGATGATGACGATAATAATGGTGTTTACCCTGAATATGAGTCTTCTCAAAATGATATGCACATAAATGGAGATAACGTAGTAAGACTAGGAGGGATTCTAGCTTACGGAAATAAAATGAATAGATACCGCTCGATAAATAAGAAAGATGAACGATACTATAACTAAAATAAAAGACTCTATAGAAATTACAGCAGTAAATGGAGGCGCAGTAATGCTTTCTACAATGGCTGAAGTTGAGCAAGGGTTACGAATGTTATCTCTTGTTTTAGCTGTTGCATATACCGCTGTTAGAATATATCAATTACTAATTAAAGGGAAAGAATAACATGCCTAATACTCCTGATTATACAGACCAAGCTGCTAGTTACGCTTTAAAGTTTAACTCACAGTCAAGAAGCAATGATTCTGCTGCCGTTACTGCAAACGAGCTTGTTGATAGAGATAACTTACTTTTTTTTATAGAAGAAAACTTTAAGACTAACGTAAAGGGTGGTGTCAAACTAGAAAACTTAAGAGCTTTTTTACACGCTTTAGTTAAATCTGTTTCTGTTTTATCTGACGATAAGACTTTTGCTATACTAATGCACACTTCTTTTTATATATCTACAGGAGCTGCCAATCGGTGGTATTTTGGGAGTCAAGCATCGGGTTGGGCTAATACTAGTTGGAGTCAGTTCGTTACTCAATCAGCAATAAATAGCACAACTCCCGTATCTATGACTGGATTTTATAGCAATATGGGCGTTGATGTTCCTTTTGATATAAGAAATTTTAGAGTTTTTGGCTCAATACTTAATACAGGGTCTACGGGAGATGTGGACATAGTAGTTTATTACTACGACAATGACGACGCTTCACAGAGTAATCTTCAAAATCCTGTCTTTTTATGCACAGTTCCTACAATAGACCTAGCGGTGTCAGGAACTTCATACAGCTTTGCTGGTTCAGCTTCGCCTAGCGTAGTAATACCTCAAGGAAAGAAGATATTTGCATTTATAAGAAATACAGGTCATGGAGGCTCAGGAACTGAATCACTTAGAATTGATTTAGGTTATCAATATTCAAAATACTCATCAGGATTTACAGGTTAATATGGCTAAGAAAGATTCAAGACTAGATAAGGCAGGAGTTTCAGGTTTCAACAAGCCTAAGCGAACCCCTAGCCACCCTAAAAAATCACACGTTGTGGTTGCTAAAGAGGGAGATAAAATAAAGACTATTCGATTTGGAGAGCAAGGCGCAAGCACTGCGGGAAAACCAAAGAAAGGAGAGTCTGACAAGATGAAGGCTAAACGTAAATCATTTAAAGCTCGTCACGGAAAGAATATTGCTAAAGGCAAAATGTCTGCTGCTTATTGGGCTGATAAAGTAAAGTGGTAGGTTATGGCTGTAAAGAAAAAGAAAAGTACGGTTAATAGTTCGGGTAATTACACTAAGCCAACTATGAGAAAGCGTTTATTTAATAAGATAAAAGCAGGAACTAAAGGTGGTAGCGCAGGTCAGTGGTCTGCAAGAAAAGCACAACTATTAGCTAACGAGTACAAAAAAGCAGGGGGAGGGTATAAATAATGGCTACTAAAAAACCTCAACAAAGTCTTAAAAAATGGACTAAGCAAGAGTGGGATTACATCTCAGATAAGGACAAGAAGAAGCCTAAAAGCAAAAGAGGTAGATACTTACCAAAGAGTGTTAGAGAGTCCCTTACACCCGCTCAAAAAGCCGCAGAGAACAAGAAAAAGAAGAAGGCAACAGCTAAGGGAAAGCAAAAAGCTTCTTATAGCAAAAAGGTTGCTAAAAAAGTAAACAAAGCTAAGTGATGAAAAGTTTTTTTAAAAATTGGACTAAAGCAATGGTTAGTTTAATAACTGAAATGGGAGAAGCCTTAACAAACAGAGATGAAAGTAGTTTTAAATAGACTAGTAGATACAGGAAAAGAGACGTTAGGAAAGCTAACGATTCACGACGAAATTAAAGAGTGTTTCTCTTGCAAAACCCTAGAGCTTTCTTGGAAAGAAAATAAGACAAATGTGTCTTGTATTCCTAGAGGAGAATATATTGTCAATGTAAGGTTCTCAGCTAAACACGGAGAGCATTTTATAATTGAAGATGTCGAAGGTAGAGATTATATCCTTATCCACGCAGCTAATTATCATTCTCAATTAAGGGGCTGTATTGCTGTTGGAAAGGCTTACGCTGATATAAATAAAGACGGAGAGCTAGACGTTACTTCTAGCAGGGATACTATGGATTCATTATTGTCCGTACTTCCCGATTCATTTTACATAACCATAATTTAAGAAAGAATGATTGAGTACATTTCACAAAACGGAGCAGATATTGTAGCTGTATTAGTTGGACTAATGGCTGCCGCAAAAGTATTTGTAAGGCTAACCCCTAATGTAAAAGATGATGCTATCTTCGGTAAGATAGATAAAGTATTTGAATTTTTAATCCCTAACTATGGGTCTAAGAAGAAAGAATAGAAAGCTCAAAAATGAAGAGCTTGAAGATATAAAAGAACCTATGATTAATCCTTTAATTACTACAGGGGCTAAGATTATGTCGTTTATTGTCCCTAAAATGTTTAGAGATAAAAACGGTAAGTGGTCTAGTAAGCGAACTATAGGTGGTGTTATAGCTATAGCTGCTGTGCATCAAACTGAAGTCGCAGGGGAAGTTACTTGGCAACATTTAGTTATGTTTGCTTTAGCAACTCTAACCGTTTACGCTCCTGATTCTAAGTAAAAGGGATTACTATAGGTAAAGTTCCGTTGTTGAGGACAACTCCGCAAGCCAACTTATAAGACTTAGCGAAGTGTTTTGCGTAAGCCATAGCGTAAGAATCTCTATCAACTCCACATCCTACTTGCATACCCCAATGTCCTCCGTTATAAATAACTGAGGCTTCGGTGTGTATATGTCCTTGAACTACGGGGCAACCAAACTGCAAAGACTTTCCTGCCGCAGCGTTACGACCTGATGTTCCTGTTCCGTGAACATAAAGAACTCCACCTATTTTGTGATGTTCTTTGAAGTCCCAACCTTCAACACCTAAGACTTCATCGAAATCCCGTATCCAAACCTTAGATACTCCGCTGTCAAAAGCTTTACGTCTAACGATTGCGTCGTGATTCCCTATACAAACCTTTGCTATTGGGAAAGCATTATACCATGCCTGTATCTTATCTATAGCTCTTTCTAGCTCCTCTCCTGCTCCGTAACCGTCAGGGTCTGCTCTGTGGAAGCTAGAGTAATGAGAGTCGATTATATCGCCTATAAACACCACTTCAGAGCATTGATACTTTCGCATCTGCTCCTTACAATGTTCTAAGTAGCCGTCTATACAAAAAGGTTCGTGGATGTCGCCTATTACTAAGACGTTTCCTGTTGATGGGGATTCTGACTCTCTAGCTTTTTGAACTAAACTCCATTCAAATTCAGATAATCGAGGTCTGTATTGTTTTTCCATGAAACAAATATAGTAAAAAAAAGCAACCCCTGCAAACGCAAGGGCTACCAAGTCTCTAACCAAACAAACAATGCAGAGATAAACAGGGAATATTCAAATATACTACTTTTTCTCTTTAAGCCAACTATCAGGCACTAGTTTCTCGCACCATTTTATGTCATTTTTTTCACACCACTGAGCGTAAGTGGTTTGACTACCCTTTCTTATCTTATTATTTGCATTCTGAAACACGAACCTAAGGTCTATGTCGGGGTATTGCTCTTTGATTAATACGTGCTTATCCCTATCTGCCTTCATTAAACGACCCTTAACCTCCAATATAATACCATTGGCTAATACTATATCGGGGGTATAAGAGTGTTCACTCAGGGGGATTACGTATGAAATCTTTATAGGTTCGTAGGCAGCGCCTTTAACCTTTCTCTGAATCAAGTTCTTCCAAACTCGATGTTCTAGTCCACTGCGAAACCCCGCCTTCACAGCGGCAGTTCTTACAGGACTTTTTCTCTTGTTCCTCATTTATAAGTTTTTTTGCTAATAACAATTCTTGTTCAAGCCCTATTAACTTTTCAAGATATACGGACAAGTCCATAGCTTCCTCTTGAGCGTGTATAAGCCACTCTAAGCTACTTAAATCATTCCTCTCCATAGTTGTTCCGTATTTATCAAAGCCTTGGCTAGAACGCTTTAAAATCTTAGAAACAACACTGTTTTCAATCTTACTCATTATCTATATGTTTTGTTACAAAGTTAACGAACTCAAACTCTTTACTTAATAGCTTTGATTTGTTTGTAATCATCTCTTGCTTGTAGTACATCATCTTGAAATAGCACTCATTAAACAGGATTAAGCATTCCTCTAAGTCTTCAACTCTTTTTGATTTAGAATTGAATACCTCATTAGAGATAACTCCTGCTTTAGTGTTTAACTCTTCTCTCATCTTATTAACCTCAACTACCATAAAAGAATAAGCGTGCATATATCTATTCTCTTCTGATGTTGTTTGAGATTCTCTAAGAACTTTTAATGCTTCCTCTGCTATCTGCATAATTATTTCTCTTTTGTTGAAAACGAATCCATGATAACCCAAAACGAAGTTATCGTTGCTAATATAATAAATATATTTCCAATCATAATTGTTTGTTTAAAGTTAATCCCTTAGCTTCCGCAAGCCTCGCAATCTTCGTCATCAATGGAACACGTTTCGGGTTGGTCTGCGTCTGTCAAGTCAACTATCCAAGAGTCCCAAGTTTCTCTCGCCACGTCTTCTGCGTGCTTTTCTGCTTTTGTTTTTTCTTCTTTCTTAATCATCTTAGTTTTTTATTATGTTATAAAATACAGGGTCTAGTCTTCTTATCTCAAATTGAAGAGCGAGCCAAGCCTGTTGTACGTGGCTTTCATCTCCAATATCTAACCTGCTACCCGTTCCCGAGTTAGCTACATTGATAGCGTTCTGCTTCAACATCTTGTCTATCTTCTCTCTTATCTCCTTGTTCGTGTGATAATTCTTGTTCTCCATATTGTTCTTGTTCTTCTAAGCTTTTTCTCCAAGCTAAGTATTCGTAATGATTTTGTTCTCGCCAATCTCCTGATAAGCGCATTTGTTCTTGTATTAAAAATTGCTTTAATCTTCCCATAATTAAAAACTTAGTTCATCTTCTTGTTTGTCTTTTACTTGAACGGAACTCAAAGGGTCTAAGAAATTACCTCCTGCCGATGCGTTTAAGTATGTAAATCTACAACTTTTTGGGGAAAATTTCAAATACACAGGACTATCTTCTTGAGTCGGTAGACCTACTAACTTTTGAAACTTTATTTTCCTTACGTGCAATTCAGTAACATCCCATTGTTCGCTGTTTAAATGCCTATGTATAACTATAAAATTATCCGTTCTATTAGCGAACATCCCTCCGAACTCTACATCGTACATTGAGGGTGCTGGCACTCTACCTGCGTCATCTTTCTTCCTAGCTGCGGCAGTCCCTGCGTGAGTCGTTAGTATAAATTTTACGTTATGTTTCTGCTTGAACCTCCTAATACTAGAGAGCATGTTGTAGTAATAGTCGTACTTGCTAAATCCATTCTCAACCCGTAAGTCGTTTAGAGGGTCTATTAAGCACCCATCGTATTTTAGTACTTCCATCTGCTCCTCAAAAGCTTCCAACACTTGAGTGGCTGACGGTTGTTCTTTGAATGATATTATAGTGAAGTGGTCTAGAACCCAATCGATTGCGTTACTAAATTCAGTTGCAGTCATTCTATCATCTCTGTCCTTATCGGCACTTTTACCTATAAACATCTCTGCTATATCTGAAATCATATCTCCTACAGGCTCGTTCTCAGGGCAGTAGCATAGCCACTTCCAACCGTAACGCATCGAAGCATTAAGCATAAGGTAGAACATCGTTGTAGTTTTACCTATATTAGCCAAGCCCATGATAACATCCAATTCTCCCTTTCTATACTTATAGTGAGGGTCTAGGTTTGGTATCCCCGTAGATACTCCTTTAGGTAATCCGTTTCTGAATACGTTCCCTGCGTATCTTTTTATATCGTCTTTATTGCTTATTCTATACATTGTAGAAACCTATTTGAGAGTTAGTAATTTCTTCTGCCTTAACTTCTTTAGAAGCCTTTAGCTTTTCTGAATGATACTCACAAAACTTAGTTGCATTAAAGAGCGTTGAAGGTCGTAAAAACTTCTCGAAGTCCGTTCCTAGCCACTGAGAGCATTTAACGTCTATAACGTGCTTAAAATCGTCTAAGACATACCCCTCACTACACCTAGCATTGATTAGCTTTTTTATAGCTAACCCTACTCTAAGTCTTTTGTCTGCTTTTTCATTTAAGTAGTCAATGATTTCAGAAACAAATCCCACAGACATAGACGGTGCTTTAGGTATGGATTTTTCTCTCTCTATAACCTTAACCTCTTTATCCCCATACTTTTTGCAACGAATAACCCTCTTGTCTACTTCTTTATTTGGTTTATATAAAAGCTTAACATCTATTAAACCCTTTTTAGATAGAGATGAAACAACCCTGCTAACACTACTTTTACTAAGCCCAAAGAACTCAGCGAAGTAAGCGTTACTAGCGATACAACCATTCTCATTATCTAAACTGTGAATCTCTGCCAAGAAGACTTTTTCTTGCATAGATATATCTTTAGACTCCCAAATCTCTTTCGGAATCCATATTCCCTTAAATCCTCTGCTCATTGTTTATTCCTCCCAGTCTTTTATTATCTTCCCAAATTCCTTTTCGTAATCCTCTTCGTAGTATAGTTTATGTTTGTTACAAGTATTCCAAGCACCTTGACAAACCTTTGTTACTGCCGCAGGGTTTCTTTCTAAATACTTAGCGCAACTTCTTACGCTTCCAAACCAAATAACTTCCTTATACTCTTCGGCTTTTCTGTCAATACACACAGCTACTACGGGTCTAGAATGCCCTCTGTTTTGTTGTTCTAGGTTATCCATTTATAATTTCTTGTACTACCTCTAGGATAGCGTTACACTTAAATTCATTATTTCTTTGACTCACTAATACTTTAGTAATTTTTTCTCTAGGTGTTAGTTTCTGAACAAATACCTTTGCGTCTATGCTTTCCTTGTATAGCTTATAGGTCTTGTCAAAAAGAGAGTAATCTTCTACGTATCTTACTGAGTGTATTACCGATGAGTGATGACCATTAGTTAAGTCCCCAACCTCCTTGAAGGTCATTTTACAGTTACGTCTCAAATAATATCTTAAGAAGTGGCGAGAGACTACTAAGTCCCTCTCTCTACTCTTCTTCATTATATCCATTTGAGGAACTCCCGTAAGGTTGGAAACGAAACTAATTGCCTCTAAAAAAGCATCACTACTTTGCATCCTCATCTACCTTTTCAGGAATGTGGAAAGCATAGTTATATATTAGTGAAGCATTCTCTAACAAGTCTTCTATCTTTTTAGACATCGGGCTTGCTAACTCTAAGCATTTAAAACGGAAGTCTGCTTCCATTGTAACTTGCTTGATTCTCTTGTTCATCTCTGATTGAGACACTTTGTTTTCTTTAGACATAATCTAAACACTTTAAGGGTTAAGTAAAGGGGGCAAACCCCCCTCTACGATTATAAGACTTTTTTTATTTAGAAAGGTAAGTCATCCTTTTTAGCCGCTTGGTAACCATTGTCGGGTAAGCTTTCGGCATTTCCTTCTGACGCGTCTATCTTCCACGCATCTATATTGTGATAATACTTCCCATTATATTCTCTTGAAGAAAGGTTGAAGTGTACCCCTACGGAATCTCCTACCTTGTGAGAATTTATTAACGTTGTCTTCTCTCCGAACAGAGTAAAGCAAACCTCTTTCGGGAATTTGTCCTCTGTCTTTACGACGAAAGCTTTCTTGTTCCATTCTTTACCTGCTTTGGTTGTTCCTGTTTCAGTCTCTAGTACCTTGACTAAAGTTCCCGTAATTGTGTTTTGCATAATAATTAATTAAGTAAGTTATCAAGGCTGTCGTTTGATTTTCCGTAATCTGAGTAAAGCACAGCCTTTCTTGCTTCATCTCTAACGGCTTTGTTTTTAAATAACTCTCTGAACAACCCGAACAACTCTTCAGTGTCTGCGTTTAAAGCAAACTCTATTTCCATGTCGGGGGACTCGTCGCTAACGTAATTCCCGATAGCGATAAGTACACAGTCGTTTGTTTCTACTTGAGTCTTTAACATCTTTTGTTGAAAATTCTTGTCATCCATTTAAAAAGTATAGTTTATTTTTGGTATTAAAAACTTCTCAGACAATCGACTATCGTCTGAAGACGTGCATATTTTTACTAAGTCGTGATTTTCTTGAAACATAGTCAAGTGATTATCATCTTCGTAGTATTTTGCGTAAGCAAATATAGCTATATTTTTAGCTTCTTCGACAGAGAAACACTCCTCTAATAACTTCTTAGCTTTCTTTTCGCCAACTCTAGGTATCCCAACAATGTTGTCAGTTGAATCTCCCGATAGAGTTTGTTCGTAAAGTTTTTGCCAAGCATCGTATTCGCTTACAAAAGAAACTTCGTTCTTGTTCCAATTATAATGATACCCTTCTATTTGAAGTAAATCTTTATCTATACTACATATAATTGTAGGCTCTTCCATTTCAGTTTGGCAAATACCCAAAGCGTCGTCAGCCTCAAGCCCTTCTACATTCTCACAACTCCAGGTATTTATTAGATAATCTCTTATCTTGTCTAAATGCTCAGGCATAACCATATCTTTACGATTACCTTTGTAGGGTTTTATTGTAGCAAGTTTTTTCCTGAAGTTACCTTTTCCCGTTAGAAACCCTATATAGCTACCTGCTTTAGTTACGTAAAACAAATGCTCAAACATCGCATCTATAGTTTCGTAAGCGTTTTCCACATCTTCGCCTTCGTGTTTCCAAGCGGCTCGATAGAGCATAATATCTGCATCTATCAAAGCCGTCTTAACATCTCCCTTATTTAGCTTCATCGAAAGCTGATTTAAGGGCTATGGATTGTTCCTTTGTAATCTCGTAGTCGCCCATCTTAGACTTCACAACATCCCCTTTGCCTCCTTTGATTGCAACAATCATCGCATCCAACTTTGTAGGGGTTAGTTTTGTTTTAGTCTTGAAAGACTCCTTCACTTGATTAACGTATCGGTTGTCATCCCACAT
>MDSY01027315.1_pt1 | contig 11517 bp, 12 predicted proteins | sample 811131 | NCBI WGS metagenome assembly MDSY01 (sample SAMN05326643, study PRJNA326480) | marine metagenome | isolation source: seawater | place: Atlantic Ocean: South West | collected 2010
AATTTCAGGAGCAAATGGTGGTGATCCAATAGGTTTCATAACTTCTCCTTGGTATCATCCTGAGAAGAAAACTAATATTGCAATGGGATATGTTCCATTTGATGGAACCTTAAATGCTAACGGATTTCCAAAAGGGAAAGTTGGAACTAAATACAAAGTTCACTTACCTGAAAAATATTCAGAAACTCAAGGAAAACCTGTAGATGCTGTTATTGTAGATATACCATTTAAAGAATCTTTCAATGCAAATACCAGAGAAGTTGTAAAAGGATAAAAATTTAATGTGGGGGGTGTAAAACCCCACTTAAAGCAAACCTTAAAAAAAATGTTTGGTGAATTTTTAAATATAGTAGTTAGATCATTAAAATTAGATAAAAATCTTTATAATGAAAATAAGAATTTTGGCGAAGCGGCTATTTATTTTGCTGGACTAATAATGATTTTAGATGGAGTTGCAGGCGCTGTTGCCGCAAACAGCATTGTAAAAACTGCCATAGGAGTTTCCGGATTAACAGCTGTGTTTACATGGTTGGTTTGGTCAATTTTTATATATGTAATTGGAGTTAAACTTTTTCCAGATAAAGATAGCAATGTACCATTTCGAAAAATACTTATTGGCGTAGGTTACGCTCATGCACCAGGTCTTATAAGATTTTTTGCAGTAACACCTGAACTGATTTTACCTATAATTTTCCTTACACAATTTTGGATTTTTGCAAGCTTAATTATTTCAACAAAGCAAATTCTAAATTTAAAATCAAATTTTAAATCTTTTGGAATTGTTTTTTTATCGTTTTTGATTATAGCTTTCTTATCGGTATCTTTCATAATGAGCAAAATAAATGCTCTTCCAATAAGTGCAACAAGTTAAATTGGAAAGATTGTTTTTGAAATTCTACACGATTTGCAAATTTTAAAACCAGTTAAAATCATATTTTGATATACACTTTCATCTTCTTTTTTACATTCTTCACAAATATCATTTAAATTATTTAATTCTTTTTCTTCATTTTTCTTTTCTTCATTTTTTTTAATCATTATCTGTTAAACCTGCTCCAGCACCTTTTTGTTTTAATTCTTCTGTTTCTTTTACAAATGTTTCTTCTGACAGTTTATACAAATCTAACCAATCTTTTTCATTAAATGAATTTTTATTTTCTAAAAATGTGATTTGTATTTTATCTCCTATTTCAATGATATCTTCATTTAAATAATTAGAATAAATTGATTGATTAAGATTTAATAATATTTCGCTTTTATCAATTTTTAAAAGAATTTTTTTTCCAATTATTTCTGACGATCTACTTAGGAAAGGAATGAATAATATCGGATATGCAATATTTTTAAACTCTATCTGTTCTAATTCCTCAAGAATAAATACTTGATCTAAAAAATTTAAACCAGCTATAATTGGACAGTAAGGTATTTTGGAAAAATTTAATTTTGATATTAAACTTATATTTTGAAATTTTTTATCTTTATAAATTTTGAAATATTGATTTAAATTTTTGAGTCCTGGTAAGCCAAACAATTCTAATAAACGAATATTTTTGCCAATTTCTTCAGAAATTCCCCAGGAAAAACCCATGGATTTTGATGCCCTTTTAACTGTCAAATCTATTTCACTTAAACTTTTCATTAATTTAAAGAATTATATATCCAATGGTCTTCAAAAGACTTTAGTTCATTTGGTAAAGGTGCACCTTGAAACATGCATATCCTTAACCATTTGTCTGATCGCGGATCAAATTTAATTGCACCAAAAAAAGACAATTTTAACCTTAACATGTCTATGGGTACTAGGCTTGATCCAATGATATTATCTTGTATCTCTGAGTAAGGAAATCTTTCTGCTATAAAAACTCTTCGCACAATATGTCTTAGACAATTATTATCCATTAAAAATTTTCCAATAGTTAAACTGTTTTTTTTCTTTTGAATTATTTCATAAAGTTTTTTTACATCCCTAGCTATTGCTAATGGTTGTTCTAGATCTTCACCTTCTTCTTGATACCTATTGGCTAATCTCGGCTCTTCTTTATTTTTAGAAATAAACCAAAAATTTTGATTATTTTGTTTTTTTGAAAAATCTATTTTTAAAATATTTGAATAATTTTTTTCTAAAATATTTCTCAAATCTAAAATACTTCTATTGCTTGGAATACAAAAATATTTCTCTTCATCTGAGCTCATTTTATAAATAAATGGTGTTACAATTTCATCATATGGTTCCATCATCATTGAAACAATATATTCTATTGCTTCGTCACCTAGATTGTTTTCACACCAAGTATAAATTTGATTAAATAAATACAAAGTATTCCTATTAATTTTTTCAAGAAAAGAAATAAATTTATTTAAATCTACAATTAATTCTTTGATTTTTTTTTGTTGAAATTGACTTTCGCTATTCCATGATGTCACATTTTTTAAAGATTTTTTTAAACAATTGTTAAATAATTCTAATTCATTATTTTTTACATTTTTAATTTCTCTAATTTTTTTTAAAACTGTTTCTCTGGCTAAGATCCAGTTGTTTAATAAAGTTGGATGATTTACAATAAAAGGTGCCATACCCAAACCTGTTGAATTTCCAATTCCTAAATTTCTGCAAATATCAACATCTAGTTCTACAGCTTTTCTAGGGTTTCTATTTTTAGCAATATGGTTGACTTGATCAAATGTAAACTGTCTAACTAAATAAACTAACATCATTTCTAATCTAAATGGGCCATAAATTTCGTCTCTGTTTTTAATTCTAAATCTATCAGCTAATCCAAATTTTCCAGACCCGTATACTGCAGTTGTTCTATATAAGTATCCAACATTAGATAATATTTTCTTATCAGGTTGATTACCATTTGAGAGACAGTCTATTACATAATTAAAAATTCTGAGAGATTTGTTGGCTCTAGATAATGTTAACTCCTTGTAAGAAAGTCTTCCTACTTCCTGCTTTGGAACATTTTTTAATAATCTTTCAATATCTTTTTTCGATGGTACGCCATCATGAAGTGCGAATGCTGCATCCCATTTTGTGGCAATTACCCTATCTGACCTTTCGTCATCTTTAATTTTGTTCGCAAAACAAACTAGTGAGTAAATTCTTTTATTTTTTTTAAATGAATAAATAGCTTTTCCGTACCCTCCCTCATCTAAATCAAAAAGATCTCTATTATACTCCCAGTCTTTAAATTCTTTAAGAAATGACCTTAAAAAAGATAATTTTGATTGATGAAATGAACCAAGCTTTGAAAGCTTCATTATAATTTTTGGCTCTCTTAGTTTTACTTCCACTAATTTATTCCTTTATAAAAATTAAACCAATTATTACCTAAAATTCCATCTACTTCTTCTTTATTAAAGCCAATTTTTTTTAAACCAGATTCAATATTTTTAAATCCTCTAGCATCAATGAACCAACTTGGTTGTTTTGGAAAACCTGGTTTTTTTTTAGATCCTTCTCCAAAATTTTTAGAATTAGACCATGTTCCGTTTCTCATCCATTCTACAACGCTATCTGGTTGATTTAAGCAAAGATCTGATCCAATTCCAATATTTTTAACTCCCATTAAGTCAACAGCTTTAGCTACCATTTCACAAAAACTATCAAGAGTACATTGTGTATTATCTTTTAAATGGTGCGCATATAAAGATAAGCCCAACATCCCTCCGCTCTCTGATAATGTTTTTAAAAGTTTATTTGACTTATTTCTTATTGCAGCATGCCAAAATGATGGGTTAGCATGTGTGATTGCAATTGGTTTTTGACTTATTTCAATTGCATCAAAAGTACTTTTTTCTCCTGAATGTGACATATCTATAACCATTCCTAATCTATTCATTTCTTTAATTGTTTCTTTTCCAAAATTCGTTACTCCTCCATCAATCTTTTCATAACATCCTGTAGCTAATAGAGATTGGTTGTTATAAGTTAATTGCATAAATCTGCAGCCATTTTGATAAACCTTTTCAACTAAACCAATATCATCTTCTATCGGTGAGCAGTTCTGAAAACCAAAAAAAATAACAGTTTTTTTTTCTTTTTTAGCTTTTTCGATATCTTTGTAGTCTTTTCCTAAAAAGATTAAATCTGAATTTTCTTTGAAATACTGGTTCCATTCTTTTATTCTTTGAAGAAATTCGTCATAATCTTCATGATAAACAATTGTCGCATGTACTGCATCTAAACCTGCTTCCCTATTTATTTGAAACACCTCTCGGGACCATTTACAATATTGAAGATTATCAATTCTATATTTCATATTTTTAGATATATATTAGTAATAAATTATTTGATATTAAAACATATAAATGACCATTAAAACAACTAATCCTAAAGTGGCAATAGTAATGGGAAGCCAATCTGATTACTCAACTCTTAAATACTCTAAAAAAGTACTCAATATTCTTAAAATTAAACATGAAACAAAAATTGTATCAGCGCACCGTACGCCTGATAGAATGTATAAATTTGCAAAAACTGCAGAAAAAAATAACATTTCTGTAATTATTGCTGGAGCTGGGGGCTCAGCACATTTGCCTGGAATGATTGCGGCGTTAACAAAAATTCCAGTTATAGGTGTTCCAATTGAAAGTAAAAAATTAAAAGGTTTAGATAGTTTATTATCCATTGTCCAAATGCCTAAAGGCATACCTGTAGGAACTGTTGCAATAGGAAAGGATGGAGCTATAAATGCTGCTTTATTTGCGGCATCGATTATTTCAATAACTGACAAAAAAATTAGAAAAAACTTAGATCTTTGGAGAAATAAACAATCTCGTTCTGTAAAAAAAAAACCTAAATAAAATGCTCAAATCAACTCTTGGAATAATTGGCGGAGGTCAGCTGGGAAGCTTGTTAGCAAGTGCTGCAAAAAAAATTGATATTAAAACAGTTATATTCTCTGATGATACAACTGCTCCCGCACGAAATTTTTGTGATGAATTTTTATATGGAGATTATACAGATCAAAATAAAGTAGATGAGTTTGTAAATAAAGTAGATGTAGTGACTTATGAATTTGAAAATATACCTTATGAAACTTTAAATCATATTAAAAATTTAAAAAATGTTCTTCCCGATCCTGAAATAAATAAGATTGTTCAAAATAGATTTACTGAAAAAAACTTTCTCAATAAGTTTAATATCAAAACCACTTCATATGTTTTGATAAAAAATATTAGTGATTTAGAATTAAATTTAAATTTAATCCCTGGAATACTAAAAACTTGTACTTTAGGATATGATGGAAAAGGACAACAAAAAATTGATAATTTAAAAAATGTAGATAATATTATTATTGATACTGATAAAAAATATATTTTAGAAAGACTTGTTCAATTAAAAAAAGAAATTTCTGTTATTATTACTAGATTTGGAAATCAAGAGCATGAAATTTATGAACCAATTGAAAATACTCACGAAGATCAAATATTAAGGCATTCAAAAATTCCAGCTGAAATTAGTGATGAATTAATTATTAAATCAAAAAAATGGGCAACTTTAATTGCCGAACAATTAAATTATATTGGAACCCTATGTGTTGAATACTTTATAGATAAAGATGATAACTTATATGTAAATGAAATTGCTCCAAGAGTTCATAATTCTGGACACTTAACAATTAACTCTCATAATGTAAGTCAATTTGAAAATCATGTTAGAGCTGTTTGTGGTCTAAAAAAAATTGAAACAAAAAAATTGTATAATGCAAAAATGATTAATATTATAGGAAATGATATTCTGTCTTACAAAAATAAAAAATTCAAAGGTAATGAGTTCTTCTATAATTACTTAAAAAAGGAAATAAAACCTAAAAGAAAAATGGGTCATGTAACCACAATTGACAAATAATGATTAAAAAAATACTTATTATTTTTTTAATATTATTTGGCAATAATTTAAATTCTATGGAAAATAAACCTTATCATCACCTGCCAGATGGAACCTTTAGAAACCCCGAAGGTTCACCACAAAGAGACTCGACTTTTAATTGGAGTTTTAAAATATTTAATAAGGAAAAGAAAAAACTTAAAATGGACGTTCCATCAAATCACGTTGTAAATAAAAATATAGTTTTAGAAAATTTGCAAAAATATAAGAATGAAGATTATATAGCTTGGATAGGTCATGCTACATTTTTAATTAAAATTGGTAACACAACCATAATAACTGATCCTGTTTTTGAGAAAAATATGGGACCTTTTATTTTTGGTCCTAAGAGATATGTCGACCCAGCAATTGAGCTTAAAGATATACCTGAGATAAATTTGTTTATATTAACTCATAATCATTATGATCATTTAAGCACGAGAACGATTCAAAGATTTCCTTATAAAAAAGCAAAAGTTTTAGCTCCACTTAAACTTGGTAAATATTTTACCAAAAATGGATTTTCAAATGTAATCGAAATGGACTGGTATGAGGAAACAAAAGTTAATGATTTAAAGATCACCTTTTTACCTGCGGTTCATTGGTCTAAAAGAAGTCTCTGGGATACAAATAAAACTTTGTGGGGAAATTTTTTAATTGAATATAAAGATAAAAAAATATTTTTTGCCTGTGATACGGGTTATGGCAATATTTATAAAGAACTTGGCAAAAAATACGGTCCTATCGACTTAACACTTATAAATATTGGAGCTTATAATTTTTACCCAATGTCTAAAGAAAAAGATAAATCTATATATCATACTAATCCAGAAGAAGCCTTAAATATTGGTCAAGATTTAATGAGTAAAAAAGTTTTAGGTATGCATTGGGGGACAGTAGTATTATCTTTAGAACCAATATTTGAACCACCAAAAAGGTTTAAAAACTCTTCAAATAAATATGGATTTCATGCAGATGATGCAATTATTTTTAAAATTGGACAAATAGAACCCCTTGAAAAATTATTAAAATGAAATCATTAGAAGGAAATTTTGATGATCCAAAAGTTGATGAATTATTAAAAAAACATTTTATAGAATTAAGATCGGTTTCTCCACCGGGAAGTACACATGTTTTAGATGTGGAAGGTCTTAAACATCCTTCAATAAAATTCTGGAGTTTATGGGAAAATGAAAATCTGTTAGGATGTGGTGCTTTAAAATTCCTGGATATAGATCATGGTGAGTTTAAGTCAATAAGAGTTGCTGACGAATTCAGAAGAAAAGGAAATGGTATTAAAATTATTGAATATTTAATAGAAAAAGCAAAGAAATTAAATATTAAAAAGATTAGTGTAGAGACAGGGTCAGGAAAATTCTTCTCTCCTGCAAGAAAATTATTTGATAAATGTGGTTTTAAGCCTTGCAATCCTTTTGCTCATTATAAAGAAGATATAAATTCTTGCTATATGGATATATTGATAGATAATAGAAAAAATTAAATCATATGATAGGTATATTAGGTGGAATGGGCACTCAAGCTGGGCTTGATTTCTGTAACAAACTGACAATTATTAATAGAGGAAGAACAGATCAAAAATATCCTTTATTCATTTTATATAACAAATCGAATATCCCCAAAAGACCAGAAAATATAAAAAAATTTTATAACGTTCTTAGTAGTTTGGTAAAAGGATGCCGTTTACTTCAGAAGAATAAATGTAAATTTATAGTAATGCCTTGCAATACTGCACATTATTGGCATGAAGCATTACAAAAAAAAATTAAAATTCCAATTTTAAGCATGCCACAAGAGGTTTTTATCCATACTAAGAAAATATGTAAAAAAAATTCTAAAATTGGAATTCTCAGTACAGAGGCAACTTTAAAAACAGGTATTTACGGTAAATATTTTGATAAATACTATAAATTAATAAACCCAACAAGATCCATTCAAATCAATAGCGTAAATAAAGCTATTAAGTTTGTAAAAATGGGAAAAGTTTATGAGGCAGAAAAAGCTATTAGATCTGCAGTAAGATATTTGGTCAAATCAAAATGTAAAAGAATAATCTTGGGTTGTACTGAGTTACCTATTGCAATTTTTGCCTACAAATCCTTTAAAAAAGTTAAAAATTCAAAATTATTTATTGATCCAAATCTACTATTGGCAAATGTTTCAATGAAAAAATATAAAGTGATTCGTTAAATTACCGTAACTAGTCACAATTTAGTTTTTTATAAATAATTTCTCTCTCGTGTTTTTGATACTGGCTTCTACTAGAGCGATAAAATCTTCATCTATTTCATTTTTTTTAACAACTCTTGCTTTACTATTGTTCGCATCGACTAATTCGCTAACATAATTAAACGCGTCTTTTCCCGTTTCCTTTTTAAAAGCTTCATTGGTGCCATAAGTAAATCCCGCTTGATATACATTACCGGTTGTAGCAACAGTAATTGCGGGTCCTATTAATGCAGTGTTTTGTGCACAACCATTAAGCAACATTATAAAAGTTACAAAAAATAATACTTTTTTATTTCTCATCGTTTCCCAATATAAATTCTACATTTTTAGTAGTTTCAACTCAAGATGGAAAGAGCCTTGTTTTATCACATTAATTTTACTCAGCAGTAATAGTATTAAAGAAATTTTAACAAATACTAGATAATCTTATCATTTTGCTTCATATCCAAATTCTAAAGAAGCATCTGTTATAGAATGATAAAAAGACTCTCCAAAACTTCTTAGAGCAAATAATCTTATTTGTTGTGGATTTTCAGAAATCATATCAATTGTGATATTTATTCCATTAAAAATAGAATTTATACACATATCTTTTTTCAGTTCATTAAAATTATAAGGGCAACCTTTTTTTAATATTTCTTTTGAATATTTTCCATCCAATTCAATTACAGCTTTAGAATGAGATAAATCTGTTACTGCAAAATCATTTTCGTTAAATATTTTATAAATTTTATCTTTAATTATATTCATTTTAGATACTAAGAGCCAATTTTTCGGTCCAGACCACAATATTCTAATTTCTCCATCACTTGTGACGTTCAATGGCTCATTTGGAATTTTAACACTATCAAAATTAATATCATTTACTTGTATTGAGGAATTTTTATGTTGTACAACTTGAAAAATTGACAATTTTTTAATCTCTTTAATTTTAGTTAAATCATTTTTATTTTCGTAATTTCCAAAAAAACCTTTTTTAATAACATTTTCTAGTGGAGAAATAAGTGTCATGATCTTACTCTTTCTCCTTTGGGATCAACATAATGGGATGAAACAATTTCAACAGGTATTGATTTATTCTTTAGTGGCGACATTGCAAATAATTTTTTTCCAATCATATTTTTTCCATCTTTAATAATGGCTAATGAGAAAGGATTATTATATTCTACACTCCAGCATGAAGCAGAAATATGACCTAATTTTTGATTAGGTAGCTTAGCCGTTGCATCTTCAACTAAATGAGAGCCTTCTGGAATATTTGTTTTTTTATCAAGTGGGACTACTCCTACTATTTTTTGTCTATTTGTGCTGACAAATGCTTTTCTACTTAAAGATCTTTTTCCAATAAAATCTTTTTTCTTACTAACTAGTCCATCTAAACCATTGTCGTAAGGAATTGTTCTTCCATCTAATTCAGAACCAGCTACATGCCCCATCTCTATTCTTAATGTTGACAAAGCTTCTGTGCCATAAGGTTGAATTGCAAAATCTTTACCAATTTCAATAATTTTTTCCCACATAAAATTACCATAATCAGATTCAACATTGACTTCATAAGCAAGTTCACCTGAAAAAGAAATTCTAAAGATCCTCGCATTTATGCCAAATAAATTTGATTCTACATATCCCATAAATGGTAATGAGTTGTTAGAAACATCAATATCTGGAAAAATTTTTTGCAATAATTTTCTAGAATTTGGCCCTGCAATTGCTGCTCCAGCCCATTGTTCTGTAGTTGATACAACGTTTACATTTAATTCTGGCCAAACTATTTGTAGATAATATTCTAAATGAGACAATACATTTGCTGCTTGTGCTGTGGTAGTTGTCATGTGGTAATGATTTTCTGAAATTCTTGTTGTCGTTCCATCGTCCATTACAATCCCATCCTCTCTCAACATTACACCGTATCTTGCTTTTCCTACGGGAAGTTTTAGCCAAGCATTTGTGTAAACTCTATTTAAAAACTCAGCAGCATGAGGTCCTTTTATATCAATTTTTCCAAGTGTGGTTACATCGCATACTCCAACATTTTTTCTGACATTTTCAGCTTCTCTTTTTGAAGCTTCAGATAAATTTTCTTTTCCTTGTTTATAATATCTGGGTCTTAACCAAACACCTGCATCAACAAAAACTGCATTATGTTTTTCATGCCATGAATGCATCGGTGATTTTCTAGTTGGTTTAGAATGCTTTCCAATTTCTCTTCCAACTATTGCACCAATGGTTATAGGTGTATAAGGCGGCCTAAATGTTGTATGGCCTACTGAAGGAACTACTTTGTTTTCTAGGCTTGATACCAATTGTAATCCATTTAGATTGCTTGTTTTACCTTGATCCGTTGCCATTCCAAGAGTTGTATATCTCTTCACATGTTCAATTGATCTATAACCTTCTCTAAGCGCTAATTCTATGTCTGAAACTGTTACATCGTTTTGAAAATCTAAAAATCTTTTATATGTTTTTCCTTTAGGAAGTGGAACGCACCAAAATTTATCGTGTTTGGAATTTTTCTTTTCGGAAACTTTTGGTATCAAAATAGTGTTTTCTTTATTTGTTATTTTTTTTGATATTTTTGTTCCGGCTTCAAATGAAGTTTTTAAAGTTTCTTCTAAAGTAAATACTCCGTTAGCAGAACCTAGAGTGGTTTCTTTTTGTTTTGGTTTATTAGGTACAAAAGCATCTATATCTTGATTAAACTTTGTTTTATTTCCCGATTGAGATGCCAAATGTATAGTTGGAGTCCAAAAACCAGAAACACATATGCAATCACATTGAATATTTTTAATTTCTTCTAGGTTTTTTTTATCATCAGAAATTTTTGCAATCTCTGCTGATTTTACTTTCTTATATCCTTTTGCGGCTACAACCACATGGGAGAATTGAATCTCTATACCCAAATTCTTTGCCTCATTAATAATTTCAGAACTTGGGTTAACTCTACTATCTAAAATTACAGGTAATATTCCATTCTTTTTAAATTCAATTGCTGTTTCATAAGCACTATCATTATTTGTAAAGATTAATGGTTTCTTGCCAAATAATACACCATAAACTTTTAAGTATTCTTTTGCTGCAGATGCCAAAACAACTCCTGGAGTGTCATTATTTCCAAAAATAATTGGTCTTTCAATAGAACCAGATGAAATAACAACTTCTTTAGATCTGATGTACCAAAGTCTTTGTTTAGGAGTATATTTTTTCGACTTTGGCAAATGATCGCTTACACGTTCTGACATAACTAACATATTGTGATCATAATAACCAAATACTTGGGCTCTATTTTTTACTATAACATTTGGCATTGCTTTAAGCTCAGATATAATTTTTTCAGCCCATTCTTTACCAGTCTGGTTTCCAATATTAACTTCGCTAGTTAATAAACTTCCTCCAAA
>MDSY01093081.1_pt1 | contig 11513 bp, 3 predicted proteins | sample 811131 | NCBI WGS metagenome assembly MDSY01 (sample SAMN05326643, study PRJNA326480) | marine metagenome | isolation source: seawater | place: Atlantic Ocean: South West | collected 2010
CCAGGGATCTCGCTAAAATGCCTGAAAAAATCAATGAATGAAATATTTTTGGTAGTCCCGCCCGGATTCGAACCAGGGTCGCCGGGACCAAAACCCGACATGATGGACCACTACACTACGGGACTAGTGGACTCCTCGAGTCGCTCTTATGCTTTGATTATGACGGGACACGAGGCCGGTAAATACAAGTCATCATCAACAATGGAAAGAATATGCATCAACGCCGTGCTGTGGTTTTAGCCCTCTTGATGCTAACTTCTTCAGTATCATTATTGATTAATAATGAAGATTTTGATAATATCTCTGAAGAGGAGAATAGTTCCTACACATTATTGGAAGTTGATTCTCCCTCATTTCCATCTCCTGGGAATCCTTGGATTGAAGACTCTCTTAATCTAAGGATTGAATCAGGTGCTAAAGAAATTCGTGTTACTGTAATTACTTGGTCTCTCGCCGAGTTAAATTTATGGCAATTAAAAAATAATGCCTTGGATAAACAAGCTGATGCTAAGAATGGAGAATTCTTTGAAACTTATGATCCAACATCAGGAGAAATTGATCATAGGACTTTCTGGATGCCCGCTGATATTTTCCATAAATTACCTAGTGTGCCAGGGGTAATATCAATTCTAGATGCACAAAATAATCCTCAACCGTATGACACAATTCCATTTGATAGGCCTAATTCCGAACCAGAATCTGTGAGGTCAGGAGAAATTCATGGAGCAAATGACGCTTGGGAGAGAGGTTATACTGGTGAAGGCATGATAGTCGCAGTCGCAGATACGGGAGTTGATTTTGCCCATCCTGATTTGAATGGCACTCAAGCTAGAGTTGATGACTTACGTTCTGATTGGTCAGGTTGGCCGATGATGTTTGACCATAATAGCATGTATACATACTTGGTAAATGGTAATGCATATCCTCAGTCAAATACCTGGTATGCAGATACTTCAAATTTAGATTATGATAATGATTCAGATGGCGTACTAGATATATCTGGATACAATATTTCGGGTATTCCTAATTCATTATCTGGTGTTTATCATTTGGGAGAACATCCTGACTCTACATTACGCTCAAAGGTAGGGGGTGATGTGCCAATTATTGTTATTGACGAAGAAATTTCTGGACTGTATGAAACCGTATATGTGGATATGGATCTAGATGGTAACTTCTCTGGAGAGAAAGCTATCAAGCCAGGGTCAGAAACCACTGGTTTGGATACCAACGGAGATAATCTTTGGGATATTTCAGGAGGATTGGTTTATTGGGTTTCAGATGGAATAAATGGTATACCATATGGTGAAACATATTCAATTAGACATGGTTATCAAAATAGGATAGCCGGCGCCGGAAATTTGACACTGTTTATGCTAGATTCTGGAAGCCATGGTACATTATGTGCTAGTGCAATTTCTGCTCAAGGAGAGATTGATGATGGAAGAGTTATTGGTATGGCGCCAAATGCAACTATAGCCTCAATTGGAAATCATTATTCGGGCGGGCATTCACTAGATGCTTGGAGATGGATTGCTGAGGGTAATGATGGCAAATCTGAAACAAAGTATGATCAGGCAGATATTGGCTCCTTTTCTTTTGGTTACTCCAGTATAGATGAATCCGGGGCTGATGGGTATTCGCTATATCTCGATTGGTTAACTAGGGTTTACAATGATAATGCCTCATATTCTGTTGCTATAGGCAATGGGGGCCATGGTTTTGGAACTACAAAAGTCCCTGGTGCAGCACATGGAGTATTTTCCGTAGGAGCATTTAGCTCTCGTTCAAGTGACTCATGGGGTCAAAATGCTCCTTGGTCTAATAGAGGCCCTAATGTAGTAGGTAGGATGGATCCTGATATTGTATCAGTTGGATGGAGTGCCACAGGCGACCTGCCTCTTAATTTGAGAAATAATGCTAATTCTGCTTGGTCGACTTGGGGAGGAACTAGTTTAGCCACTCCTATTGCAGCGGGTTTGTTAGCAGTAGTTGCCGAAGCTTGGCAAGAAACACAGGGCGAGTATCCTGACTCTCAGACACTCAGAGATTTTGTCTTATCTACTTCTGATGATAGAGGTTATGAGCCATTTATTCAAGGAGGTGGTTGGTTTAATGCCTCACGTGCAGTATCTACATTAGAGGGTGACAATGGTAGTTGGTGGATGAGTCCAGCACAATGGAATAGTGGCACATTCCAAGGTCAACATAGGGACGCCAATATCAACTATATGTTCCCCGGAGAATCTCAATTAGTCGACTTAGATTTTACAAATCATGCAGATACAGATGTTTTACTTAGATTCACTCCTACTTTGTTTGAACCACTTGCTCACGAAGTAATTGTTTGGAATAGTACTGGTAATGGCAGCTCCAACGGAGAAAATAGTAGTTGGGATGGCCATCAAGGTGATAGGCCAGATTTGTTAATTCCTTTACATATTCCTGACACAATCTATGCTCTACCTGAAGATACTAGACAACTTCGAGCTAGAGCGACAATAGAATATTCGGCATTTGATGGAGATATGGATAAAAACACAGAAGAAAGGGTGTATTTACAGATTTATAGATGGTCCGATGATGATGGAGATGGTATTTATGTTGAGGATTTTGATAATGATTCTATGGTAGATTCTGAGGATTGGACCGAATCTAGTGAATTAGATGAAGTCTCATATTGGTGGTCTAATGGCCCTAATGCAGAAGTAAGGGTTGGGAATCCATTTGAGGATGCTAGGGACGGTATATTCCTAGGTGTTTGGAATCATAATGGTGATCTGTCCGATGACCCTGTGAGAATTGAAATTGATTGGACGGCATTTGGAAGTGCGGATGATCAGTGGATTTCGATACCTTCTACAATGGTCGTTAATGCAGATAGTAATGATTCGACTCAGATGAGTATCGAGGTACCTCTCGATGCTGAATCAGGCCTACATCAACATGGCGTTTTAATTGAATCATTTCATTATCAAGATGGAAATGCATCTATTACTTCTCATCGAAATTGGACGCTTCCCGTGATAACCAATGTACCATGGTCAGGACCTTTTGAAGTCAACCCAAAACCATTAGATGGGAACATGTCAAACCAAACTCTCTACGATGAAGAATGGATTAGCGGAGCAACTAGATGGAATTGGCGTGCAGAAAGTGGTGATTGGCGATTCCTAACTGTTGATTGGCCGGAAGAATGGGATACTGGAGGCACAGTAATCTTAGATGTCGATTGGGATGATAATCCATATACTGATATTGATATCTTATGGCTCGATGAAACACCTCACGGTTATTCAGAAGATGATCCGGATTCATATGGCGATTCAACTTTCAGTATTTCATCTCGCTCAGCGAATAATCATGTAGGAAGTGGGAAGCATAATTGGGGTACCTATACTGGTACTTCTAGAGAAGTATTCACTGTCCCTGCATTGGCAGGGACACATCAAATGGTTCTACATACTGCTTTACATGGTGTTTCAACAAATGATAATGCTCTGAATATATCTGTAGGATATGTTGCTGCTGAGGCAGATGGCTTCTCACAGAGAGTGAGTGATTGGTCAGATGGAGATGGAGTTGACGCGGTTCATGTAGTATCTACTGTACCTATGGACATTGAATCCGTATCCTCGTATGGGTGGACACAACCAATATATTTTGATAATGAAACTGCCTATCAAGATGTCTCAAATGATAAAATGACTTCTTCGTGGTGGCATAATTTCACTGTTGATGATATTTCTGAATTGAGTATTTCTATGGATTCTTATGAATCAGCAGACCTAGATCTTTTCTTGTTTTATGATGAGAATGAAGATGGGCAATTCACATCAAGTGAAGAGGTTTCCCGATCATGGTCGGGAACTTCTTCTGAAAGTATAGAATTAAATGATGTAGAAGATGGCCTATACGCTGTAGCAGTACATGGCTATTCAGTATCAGGTGAAGTTCAATTTTGGATAGATATAGGCATGATAGGTGGGGACAAATTAAACATCACTGATCAGATAGCATTATTAAATTCTGAAATTAATTCTATCTGGCCTAATGGTTCAGAAACTTTAGCAGGAAATATACCTACAAGCGCGCATCAAATAAATTTAGCTTTTGAACGCCCCGATTCTGCTGGTATATGGCAAGGAGAAGTAGAAATAATTCTTGTTGGAGGCATTAAATTAAGTCTCCCGTATACGTATGAATTACTCGAGATTGAACCATATGTTGAATTCTCGAAACCCGAAAATTTGACACAGACTAATGAATTACTTCCTATAGAGATCTATGCCATCGATACTGGAATCGGTTTTGCCTTAGACGATCTCAATTGGTATAAAATGAATAATCAGACAATTATTCCATCTGCAAATTCTGTAGAAGCAATTGATACTTATTTGAATTATCATAATTTGACAGAAATATGGAACTCTGGAAATCATTTCGCTATGCCGGAAAATATTTCCTTCCGCGAAGTTTGGATTAATTCAACAATTCCAGCATCAGAGCAGTGGCACGATTATGGTGTGAATGTTACAGATAGATCTGGTTTATTCAATCAATCATGGCTTTCTGTTAATTATGATATTACATCTCCTCCATTATTCATCTATGGTGTGCCAGAGATTACTAAAAATCCCTATATTAATCTAGTAATTCAGACTGAACCTGGTTCTAGTGTTTACCAAGATGGTTATCTTATACCCGGCTTTGATGATTATGGGTTCGTAAACTGGACTGTGGGGTTAATTCCAAGCGAAATTGGCATTGATTATTCATCAGATGGGGCTCCAAGCGAATATTACTTAATTCCCGAAGATAATTATTTTTCAATTACTTCTGTAGATGCAGCTGGAAATAGCATCTCTAGTAGTCACATGGTAATTTATGATAATCAAATACCGGAATTAGAATCATTGTATATTGATGATCAGAATGAATTCAGATATACTACTAATGATTTTTACAGCGTCCTCAATATCACTAGCTCTACCTTTGGATTGAATATTTCTATAGATGTCAAAGAATGGTGCCTCAATATATCTAAAGAGGATTCTATAATCGATGAAGTCATTGAAATTTGTACTTCTAATGGAAATATGCCTGAAATATTAGTTACAAATCTTTCTGGATTAGAGAATACTAGAAATATCCCAGTACAAGTTGATTTAACCAATATTTCCGATGGAAATTATTTAGTCGATATTTACTTGTTAGACTGGGCTGGTAATTCTGCCTTTGAACAATTTAATTTATTCTTAGACCGTAGCATTCCAATTATTGATTGGATGTTTTCTCCATCTAATAATAATGATTTATTCGACCATCGTCAAGTAATGAATTGGGCATCTAATGAATTATCTCATGTTTATTTTACTCATAATGGCAATCAGATTGAAGAATGGGAAGGGTATGGTGGTGAATCCAATTTAATTTTGGAAAATAAGGGCTCACACGAATTTTGTATAATCGCTTATGATTCAACAGAAGGTCAGTATAATGAGAATATTCTAGTCGATTGTAAAATTTATAATCTCGCGGAGTCTATTTATTCTACAAATGTAGTAGCTCCTTGGAATGGAGGTATTACGACTGAAAATAAATTATCCGCGGTTCTTTATAGAGGGCCCGATCAAGAAATTTGGTGGCAGGATGATTCTGAAGATGAACGATTCCTGATTGTTCCCGGCGCACTAGTAGTAGAATTGGATTTCATTCTTAAAGAAGGCATTAATGAGTATTCTATTGAAATTGAATCGTTGGACGAGGTATATGAATATCAACTCTCTATAACTCGTGATACTATAGCACCTATTCTCTCATTCGAGCAAATCAGTGTACGCAACTCTACTTTGAATCCTGTCAAGAATATTGAGGGCAAGTGCGAACCAGGAGCTTATGTGATGATTTGGAGTGTAATTGAATCATATGAATTTATTTGCGACTCATCAGGATTAATTGACATTGAGATTTCAGTACAAGATATTGTTGGTGAACATGTCATTCAGGGCACAACTACGGATGCAGTAAATAACAGAAATTCATTTTCCATAGAAGTAATAAATCAGAATTGGATTGATTGGGCTATTGATGATGCCCAAGATCAAGGGCCTATGCTTTGGTATTTCTTAGCTACATTATTTGGCGTTTTAGCTCTTATTTGTGTGACTATATTAGCGCGTAAATCATTAAGGAAAAAGAAAGTAAGTGATAAGAATCTTATTTCTCTCGAAGAGTCATTTAATGAAATTAATGAATTATTAAATTCTCCATCGACCGAATCCGAAATAGATTGGAAAGTTGTCAATACTGATTTACCTGAAGCGGAAGAGTTGCGATCTTGGAAGGAAACTAATCGAAGTATACACTCGATTAATCATACAGATGATGACGACACAATTGACCTTGATTGAGCATAACCCTCATTGCTTTGTGTTGTTTCGAAGATATATGGCTGTAGAACATATTGCGATTATTGGTGCTGGGCAAATGGGTAATGGAATAGCTCAAGTTTCAGCATGTGCAGGATATAAAGTCACTATGATAGATATTAAAGAAGAGTTTGTTGATAGAGGAATGGAAACAATAAAAAAGTCTCTCACTAAATTAGTTTCAAAAGGTAGAATGTCCGAAAAAGAAGCAGAATTGGCTATTTCCAGAATTAGCACTTCTACCGAGAACTCATCAGCATCTGATGCTGATTTAGTTGTAGAAGCAATACCTGAAGTTTTGTCCTACAAAACAGCCTTATTTCAACAGTTAGATGATTTGTGTAAACCTGAAACTATACTTGCCACTAATACTTCAAGCATTAGTATTGATTCCATTGCTGCATCTACAAATAGACCAGAAAAGGTAATTGGAATGCATTTTATGAATCCAGTTCCTATAATGAAATTAGTTGAAATTATTAATGGCAGCAATACTTCTGAGGAAGTAAACTCTGCAGTCGTTAATGCTGCTGAGAAAATGGGTAAAACAGCATTATCGTGTAATGATTCTCCGGGTTTCGTATCTAACAGAATTTTATGCCCTATGATAAATGAAGCAATTTTGGCATTAGAAGAAGGGGTTGCCGAACCAGAAGCTATTGATGGTATTATGAAATTAGGAATGAACCACCCTATAGGTCCACTGGCACTGTCTGATCTTATTGGAAATGATACGGTACTACATATCATGAATGTACTTCATGAGGGATTTGGAGATGACAAATATGCACCTTCTGAATTACTAATAAAAATGGTTGAAGAAGGGAAGTTGGGAAGAAAATCTGGTGAAGGATTCTATAAATATTGATTTTTGCTTGTCGAGAGACTTCAAATCATCATATCCCTTCCGTCATACATGGATAGCCGAAAGAGAATCTCAATTTTAGTTTCATTATTGTTACTAAGCATGCTCGCAGTACCTGTTTTAGGTAATGATGCAGGGACAGGTGGGGATGCGGGTAATTCTACCTCTTCTGCAACACCATTGCCAGCTACAAATGGCACTTATTATGGTAATTTAACTGCGACGTCTGATGATTCAGATTATTATTTGATTAATATGTCTTCAAATACTGGAATTGCGGTCCAGATAACTTATCCTTCTTCAACAGATTTTGATCTCGTTTTATTGAATAGTGGTGGAGGCTACATCGACCTTAGTACTAACTCTGGAACAACCGATGATGTATCATCAAATGGTACATCTGTAGGTGGAAGCAGCGTTTATGTTTGGGTTGATAGGTATTCTGGTTCCGGACAATATACTATGCAAATTTGGATATTTTCATCTGGTTCCTCGGGAGGGGGCGGTCCAGGATCAGGAAATGGCCATGATGCTGGTACTGGTACAGATGCTGGAAACACTATTGCCAGTGCAATGTCTCTCAATGCAACGAATATGTCATTTTGGGGTGATGTAACTTACTCAACAGACACTAATGATTACTATAAGGTTTCAATGCCTGCTTATTTTGGTGTTTCTGCATCTTTGAGTTGGAATTCTACAGTTGACTTAGATTTAGAAGTTTATGACAATTCAAGTTCTATGATTACCTATAGTTGGTTTTCTAATCCTGAGGAAGTCACTGTGAATAATTACGGTGGGACTGACTTATTTTTCAGAGTATATGCCTACGGCAGTAATACTGGAACTCACGATTATAATTTATCATTTACTTTTGAGAATTTAACCAATGCTCCTGTTAATAATCAAGATGATGCCGGTACAGGTGGGGACGCCTCTAATGATTATTTAAATCCAACAATTTTGAATATAACTTCTGTTGCAGTAAATAATACATTCACTGGCTGGGGTTCCCTTGACGATGATTTGAATGACAATTATCAAACAAATGTTCCAATGGGGCACGGAATTAGAGTTTCAGTATGGTTTAATTCAACTGTTAGTGATTTCCAAGTCATTTTAGCAGACGATCAAGCCAATACGATTGATTATTCTAATGTAAACAATCCTGAATCAGTAACATCTAATGGTTCAGGGACTTATCCTGGGATGATTGTAGAAGGAATGGATGTTCTACTCCAAGTCAGAGCAACTTCTGGAGAAGGTAACTATGGTATGTCATGGTGGTTTTTTACTCTAGATACAGATGGTGACGGTTTCTATGATACTGTTGAAGTAGATTGTGGAAGTGATCCAGAGGATAATTACAGTGTACCTCTTGATACTGACTCAGATGGTATTTGTGATACTTTAGATTCTGATGACGATGGCGATTATGTCGAAGATGTAAACGACACATTCCCTCTTGATGCTTCGGAATGGGAAGATACGGACAATGATAATATTGGGAATAATGCTGATTTAGATGATGACGGCGATGGTTTCTCAGATGCCGATGAAATTGACTGTGGATCAGACCCATTAGATGGTTGGAACCAACCTCCAGATTTTGATTCCGATGGAATCTGCGATTTACAAGATTCCGATGATGATAATGATGGTTACGATGATGTTGATGACGCATTCCCTCAAGATAATTCAGAATGGGCTGATACAGATAACAACGGAGTAGGAGACAATTCAGATACTGATGATGACGGTGATGGATATAGTGACAACATCGAAACATCTTGCGATTCTGATCCTCTCAATTCATTTGATGTACCTTCAGATATAGATATGGATGGAACTTGTGACTTAATGGATAATGATATTGATGGCGACAATTATCCCAACGAAAATGATGCTTTCCCAACAAATAGTCAAGAATGGCTTGATACAGATAATGATGGTTTCGGAAATAATGCAGATATTGATGATGATGGAGATTCCGTATCAGATAATTATGATGCATTCCCACTAGATTCTACTGAATGGGCAGATAACGATAATGATGGCCTTGGAGATAATGGCGATCTAGATGACGATAATGATGGTTGGCCGGATTCAGATGAAATTACATGTTCTACTAATTCTATGTCGTCCCAGTCGATCCCTAGTGACTTTGATGAGGACATGGTTTGCGATTTAGTAGATACTGATGATGATGGTGACGGCGTTCTAGATGAGAATGATGCTTTCCCGATGGACAATGCCGAATGGGACGATACTGATTCTGATGGATTCGGCAACAATTTCGACGATGATGACGATGGCGATGGTTGGTTCGATATTTATGAACCAAATTGTGGCACAGATCCACTAGACAGCGTTTCAATCCCTCTTGATTTCGATGGTGATTGGGTATGTGATCTTGTTGATGATGATGATGATAATGACGGAGTCACCGATGTCGACGATCCATTCCCTAAGAATCCAGATGAATCAGTCGACACAGATTTTGATGGCATTGGAAACAATGCAGATAATGATGATGATAATGACGGCTGGACGGATAGTACTGAGGCATTATGTTTCACAAGCTCATTATCTAGTAATTCTGTCCCCCAAGATACCGATGGCGACAAAACCTGTGATATCAATGACCCCGATATTGATGGCGATAATATCATCAATGAGCAAGATGCATTCCCGATGGATAGTAGTGAGTGGGAAGATAGGAATAATGATGGAAAGGGAGATAATGCTTATCCGCTCTCCATAATTGACAAAATGTCTCTTAATCCACTACCTACAGTTCTAATTTCTCTGGCTATAATTGCATTAATTGGAGGAGCTATATTATTTTATACAAATCAGCAAAAATCTGGTAAAAATAGTCTCCATAAAGGGACGGATATGACTTCATATATGGAGGAAGAGGAATCATCAGAAGATGAAGTAGTTTCTGAGCCTCCCAATCTAATACCTTTGACTTCTGAAGAACCGATTTTAGAGGATGAAGATCTTTCATCAGAAGAAGTCAAGACTGAAGAAACTAAGATTCCCCCGTTACCTCCAGGTTTTAATCCAGATTTGGACAGAGTACCTCCACCTCCACCTGGGCTGAAACCTCCACCATTAGCAGTAAAATCCAATGAAATAGTTTCTAGTTGGGAAGACTTACCTCCTGGTGGCGAATACACTGAAACAGTTCCTCTCAGATATACTGGTTTAGGGATAGGCACATGGATTGAGAGAGACGATGAATCTTGGGAAAAAATTTCAGATTCTTGACATAAACATAATGTAGGGAAAAATACAATCTAAGCGATATAATCCAATCGCTAGAGAAAACTACAATGTTATTTTTTACATATTTAGGAAATAGGTTGCTTTTTTACATAGATAAATTGACGTTTATTGTCTCTATACATCCTTTTACTTGGTCATCCTTGTATCGGTGTTTTAATGAGCATCTAACGGTACTGTTATATCCTTTTCATCGTGTGATGCACGTTAGTGATACCCATGCAAAGCAACACCCTCCGCTCTGTTACACTTGCCCTATTGATGATTGCCGCAGTTTTGATGCCTCTTTCGGACATCTATTCTGACCCCCCTGAGATGATGGAAGATCGAGAGGCTCTAGAGGCCCCTCCTGTCCCTTGTCTAGGGCATGATGCGTGTCGAGGTACGGATGCAGGGAACACCTATGCAACCTCAATTAACATCACAAGTGATTTCGACTGGACTGGTGTTAATGAGACAAATACTTACTGGGGTTCAATGACTGCAACCGGTTATTCTTCAACCAATGATAATAACAATGACATGTTCCTAATCGATGCACCATATGGGTTCGGTGTAATGGCTACTATCTCATGGAATGGGACTGGCAGTGGAATATACGATAACTATGGGTACAGACTAGCTATGGGTGGTACAAGTATGCTAGGTTGGTCTACAGGACCTTATTCCTACGGTTATTCTTGGGCTTACATGTACTATTCAACAGGATATTCGATGACAATGAGCACCTCTGGCGAGAGTTCAGGTGGTAACTACATGTATACTGCCTCTCCAAGTTATGCACATGCTAATCCATTCCCTGCTGATCTAGGCGGAGATCCAATGATGATATTAGCTAACTGCTACTACTGTTATTATTACGCTAACAACCTAGAGTATCAACTAGATGTAACTGTATTCCCTGCTGACGGAGGACAATATGGGGA
>MDSY01029544.1_pt1 | contig 11509 bp, 5 predicted proteins | sample 811131 | NCBI WGS metagenome assembly MDSY01 (sample SAMN05326643, study PRJNA326480) | marine metagenome | isolation source: seawater | place: Atlantic Ocean: South West | collected 2010
CCCTTGCCGCCGCCCTTGCCGCCGCCTTTGCCGCCGCCTTTGCCGCCGCCTTTGCCGCCGCCCTTGCCCCCCCCCTTTCCTCCGCTCCTCGGTTTCTGCCCGCGCTCCCTATTGAAGTCGCGCATGTCCGCCGCGGAGTCCGCAGAGTTGCGCTTATCCTTGCGTAGATGCGCCTTGCCGAACTGCTGGTTCTTGTACTCGCGTTTGCTCCCCGGACCGCCTCCGGCGCCTCCGCCACCCTTTTGACGCTTGGCAGTCCCACCGCCGTCATCGCCGCGGCCGCGCTTTGCGCTGTCGTAATTGTCGTCTTCGTCGATTCCCACGTCGAAGTCGCTGACGCCTACTCCGCGCCCCTTCTTCGAGTTGACCACAGAGGTCATCTCGGCTTTGCGCTGCTGCGCACGCTCCTGAAGCTTTGCGATCTGTACCTGCTTGCCAAACTTTTTGGCGGTGCGTTGCTTGCGCCGCTGTTCTTGCCCGATGATCTCTTGCTGCTGTTGGATCATCCGCCGCTTCACCTTGCTCATGTGCTCGTCACTCTTCATCATCTCCGCAAAATAATCCTCAGGACGGAGGTAAGGCACGCCCATCCGGTCCATGCGACCTTGCGCGGAGGTGACGGCGGCGAGTGCCTGGTTGTAGAAGGCCATCTCGCGTTTGAGATCGTCCTCTGCATCGTCCAGCTCGAGCGCCGCCGGCGCAGTCACCACGAGGCTCTCGATCCACGCCTCGTCCGTCGCTTCCGGATCGAGCCCGCCGGTGAGCTCTTCGAGCTTGAGGAGGAGAGCGGGGTCGTTGACGGTGGCGGCGCGGCGTGGCTTGGCGGGGGGTGTGGAGGCTGCGGCCTCCGCCTCCTCTGCGCGCTCCAACGCCCCATCGTCATCGGCTGGAGCCGCCACCTTCTTCTGTCGCTTCACCGGCTTGAGCATCGTGAATGGTTGGACGGAGCGTGGCCAAAAGGAAAAGAGTATGAACAAGAAGTAAGAGTTAGAGTGCGTCAAAATAAAAGAGGCCAATTCCAAAGCGAGAAGCCCCCCCCCGATCGCCCCCCGAGGGCCAGTTTTCCCTTTTCGACGACCATTTTCTCACCCGACGAGAGACTTCTTGGGAAGCATCTGGCCCAAAAACCTCGTAGTTAACGCGTGGCTCCGCGTCGTCGTTGGTGTTCGAGTGGTCGACCACGGACTGGGACGAATGATGCGCGCGACGCTCCTACTCGCCGCGGCGCTGCCGCTGTCGGCTTACCTGATCCCGACTCCCGTGCCGCACCAGGCGCCCGCGCGCCTCGCGCAGGCCGGCCCCCGTGCGGGCACCTGGGCCGCCCAGATGCTTGCGCCTGAGCGTGCCGACATCAAGCAGCGCTCGGCGTCGCCGGGTTCGATCGGGTTCCCGAGCCCGGGGCCTCCGGAGGTGGTCGGCGAGAAGGACGCCTGCGGCGTCGGCTTCATCGCCAAGCTCAACGCCGAGCGCTCCCACGACGTTGTCGCGCGCGCGCTCAAAGCGCTCGGATGCATGGAGCATCGCGGTGCGTGCGGCGGCGACCGCGTCTCTGGCGACGGCGCTGGTATCATGACGGCGGTCCCTTGGGAGCTCCTCAAGCCCTCCCTCGACGGCGCCGACCCCGCGAACACCGGCGTTGGCATGGTCTTCCTCCCGCAGGACGACGGAGACGCGCTCAAGGCTCGCGAACTCATCGAGGCCGCCGGCGCCAAGCGTGGGCTGAAGACGATCGGCTGGCGCGAGGTTCCAGTGGACCCGAGCGCACTGGGTGAGATGGCACTCGCCGCCGTCCCCCAGATCGCACAGGTCTTCTTCACAGCAGACCTCGAGGGAGATGCCCTCGAGGAGGCGCTGTACCTCACGCGCCGCTCGGCTCAGGCTGACGCCTACCAGGCTGGCCCGGGCGTTGGTGACGTGTACCTTGCGTCGCTCTCATCGCGCTCGATTGTGTACAAGGGCATGGTCCAGTCGGTGGTCCTCCCCAAGTTCTACAAGGACCTCTCCAACGAAGAGTACAGCTCGCACTGGGCCATCTACCACCGCCGCTTCTCTACGAACACCGTCCCCAAGTGGCCGCTCGCGCAGCCGATGCGTCTGCTTGGGCACAACGGCGAGATCAACACGGTGGTCGGGAACACGAACTGGCAGCGCGCCCTCGACGCCGAGCGCGAGCGCCGCGCCCCCCTCTGCACCCCCGACAAGTCCGACTCGGCCAACTTGGACGGAGTCTTCGAATGGATGGTGCGTTCTGGCCACTCGGCGGCGCACTCGCTCTCAGTGCTGGTGCCTGAGGCGTACAAGGGTCAGCCGGCGTACGAGACGCAGCCCGAGATTGTCGACATGTACGACTACTACGCCGGCATGCAGGAACCGTGGGACGGACCTGCGCTCCTCGTCTTCTCGGACGGCAAGCAGGTTGGCGCCGCGCTCGACCGCAACGGGCTGCGCCCCGCGCGCTACTTCCTCACCAAGGACGGCATGGTGGCGATGATGTCGGAGACTGGGGTGGTCGACATGCCCGACTCGGAGATCATCTCCAAGGGACGACTCGGACCCGGTCACATGATCATCTGCGATCTCGAAAAGGGAGACTTTTACGACAACATGCAGATCAAGCAGCAGCTCGCCGCCGAGGCTCCCTACGGCGAGTGGCTCAAGAAGCACGCGACGATCGTCGAGAAGCTGCCCTTCAGCGGGAGCGAGGCGGCGACCTCGAACAATCTGCCGCAGCAGCTCACCGCCTTCGGCTGGTCCCAGGAGGACATCGACATGCAGATCGCCGACATGGCCAACGCGGGGAAGGAGACGCTCTTCTCAATGGGCGACGACACTCCGCTCGCTGTGCTCTCGAGCAAGTCGCGCCCGCTGTACGACTACTTCAAGCAGAGGTTCGCACAGGTGACCAACCCCGCCATCGATCCCCTCCGCGAGGGCCTCGTCATGGGCCTCGAGATGAGCCTCGGGAAGCGCGCCGACGTGTCGACCGCCCCAAAGGAAGAGCTCGCCGAGCAGCTGCGCGTCAAGTCTCCGATCCTCAACGAGGCCGAGCTGAAGATTGTGCGCTCCACGGTGCCTCACACGAAGCTCTCCACCATCTACGCCCTCGCGGACGGCCCCGACGGACTCGAGAAGGCCCTCGACGCGCTCTGCGAGGCCGCCGCCGCCGCGGTGCGCGGCGGCGTCGAGGTGGTCGAGCTCTCCGATTATGCCGAGGCGGGCCTTGGTAAGGATGAGACGTACATCCCGCCGCTTCTGGCGGTGGCGACGGTGCACCACTACCTCATCGCGCAGGGCCTCCGCCTCCAGGCCTCCATCGTCGTCGAGACCGCCCAGGCGTGGTCGACGCACCACATTGCGTGCCTCGTCGGGTACGGCGCCTCGGCCGTCCACCCGTACCTCGCGTACCAGGCGGTCAAGTACTGGCACGAGCTGCCGCGCACGGCGTCGCTGCGCTCGCGCGGGCAGCTGAACGACGTGCCCGTCGAGGACGCCCTCGAGAACTTCCGCTCCGCCCTCGAGGCCGGAGTACTCAAGATCCTCTCAAAGATGGGCATCTCGCTGCTCGCGTCGTACCACGGCGCGCAGATCTTCGAGGCCATCGGCCTCGGCGAAGGCGTGATGGCCAAGGCGTTCAAGGGGACCCCCTCGCGCGTCGGCGGCCTCTCCTTCGCCGAGATCGCGCAGGAGGTCGCCGAGTGGCACACGCTCGCACACCCCGGAGAGGAGGAGGTGACCAAGATGCAAAACTACGGCTTCATCAAGTTCTTCTCCAACAAGGAGTTCCACCACAACAGCCCGCCGATGACCAAGCTGCTGCACAAGGCGCTCAACGAGCGCGACTACGACAAGTACAAGCTCTTCCAGGCCTCCGTCGCATCCTCCCCCGCATCCACACTCCGCGACATGATTGAGCCCGTCTCCGACCGCAAGCCGATCTCGATCGACGAGGTCGAGCCCGTCGAGAAGATCATGGAGCGCTTCTGCACGGGCGGCATGTCGCTGGGCGCGCTCTCGCGCGAGGCGCACGAGACGCTCGCCATCGGCGTCAACCGCGCCGGCGGCAAGTCCAACTCGGGCGAGGGCGGCGAGGACCCCGTGCGGTGGAATGAGCTCACCGACGTTGACGCCGAGGGGCGCTCGCCCACGCTGCCCCACCTCAAGGGCCTCAAGAATGGCGACATCGCCACCTCGAAGATCAAGCAGGTGGCCTCCGGCCGCTTCGGCGTCACCCCCGCCTACCTCCGCTCCGCCGAGCAGATCGAGATCAAGATCGCGCAGGGAGCCAAGCCGGGAGAGGGTGGGCAGCTGCCGGGACCCAAGATTAACGACTACATTGCCGGCATCCGCTACTCCAAGCCGGGCGTCACCCTCATCTCGCCGCCGCCGCACCACGACATCTACTCGATCGAGGACCTCGCGCAGCTCATCTACGACCTCCACATGCTCCACCCCAAGGCCAAGGTGTCCGTCAAGCTCGTCTCGTGCGTGGGCATCGGCACCGTGGCCGCGGGCGTCGCCAAGGCCAACGCGGACGTGATCCAAATCTCCGGCCACGACGGCGGCACGGGCGCCTCGCCGCTCTCGTCCATCAAGCACGCGGGGGGGCCGTGGGAGCTCGGCATCGCCGAGGTCCAGCACTCGCTCATGCTCAACAACCTGCGCGAGCGCGTCGTGCTGCGCGTCGACGGCGGGCTCAAGACGGGCTACGACGTTGTGCTCGCCGCGTGCCTCGGCGCCGACGAGTACGGCTTCGGCACGATCGCGATGATCGCCGAGGGGTGCATCATGGCGCGCATCTGCCACACGAACTCGTGCCCCGTGGGCGTCACCACCCAGAAGGAGAAGCTCCGCGAGAAGTTCGTCGGCACGCCCCAGAACGTGCTCGACTTCCTCTCCTTTGTGGCGCAGGAGGCGCGCTCCGTGCTCGCCGAGCTCGGCTACAAGTCGATGGACGAGCTCATCGGACGCGCCGACCTCCTCCAGCCGCGCGACCGTGAGCTCAAGAAGACGAAGAACCTCGACCTCTCCTTCGTCTCCGATCTCCCCGATACCAAGGAGGAGCGCGGATGGACAAAGTACATGGAGCCGCACACCAACGGCCCCGTGCTCGACGACGAGCTCCTCGCGCGCGCGGACGTCAAGGCGGCCATCGCCGACCACGCCGAGGCCAAGTTCAGCACGCCCATCATCAACACGGACCGCGCCGTGAGCGCGCGCCTCGCGGGCGAGATCGCCTTCCAGCACGGCAACACGGGATGGAAGGGCTCGCTTGACATCACCTTTGAGGGCAACGCCGGACAGTCGTTCGGCGCCTTCTGCCTCCCGGGCATGAGCCTCACCGTCGTTGGCGATGCGAACGATTACGTTGGCAAGGGCATGCACGGCGGCTCCATCACCATCAAGCCGCCCACCAACGCGGGCTTCACCGCCTCCGACGCGGCCGTCGTGGGCAACACGTGCCTCTACGGCGCCACCGGCGGACGCTTCTTCGCGCACGGACGCGCGGGCGAGCGCTTCGCCGTGCGCAACTCCGCCGCGCATGCCGTCGTCGAGGGCGCCGGCGACCACGCGTGCGAGTACATGACCGGCGGAGTGGTCGTCGTGCTGGGGCGCATCGGACGCAATGCGGGCGCGGGCATGACGGGCGGACTCGGATACTTTCTCGATGAGTACGAGGAGGCGGGAGAGGACTTTGCAAAGTACGTCAACCAGGAGGTTGTCTCCATCCAGCGCGTCGTCAGTGACGCGGGCAAGGCACAGCTGCGCGAGCTCGTTGAGGCGCATGTAGCCGCCACCGGCTCGCCAAAGGCCACCGCGCTGCTCGCCGACTGGGACAAGTCGGTCGGACGCTTCTGGCAGCTCGTCCCGCCCTCCGAGGCCGCCTCCGCCTACGCCTCCGCCGAGGCCGCGCAGGCTGAGCTCGTCGGCGCGTAAGCGAGACGCATCTCGGAGACGGACACACATCCACAGAACTGAGAACTGACGCGGGGCCAACGTGACGCCATCGCACGCACCTCTATTAAATGGCTCCGCATATACACTCTCGACCTGAGGGCCCCTCGATGGATCGTGCAGGGCGCCCGAGATGGCTTGACGTGAATCTACTCACGCGAGCTCACGGACACTCATGTATTTCCCGCATCGCCAGCTCAACTGCTATGGTGCGTCTGGAACTCGCCCAATGAGATTAAACATTAATCCCAGCCTCTCTGGAACTCCTAGCAGTATCGCGCTCGTAGTCGACAGCACAGACCATGGTCACATATGAGTGCGACCAGGTCAGCGGCCTACAAGCAATCAATTAGCCCCCGGCTAGCTGTGAGCGTCGTCGTACGCGCCGGAAGGTGGGATACTGTAGAGATACACATATGATATATGCAATAATAATGATCAGATGTTAATAATAATAGTATGAATATATTAATATTTATATTTGAATAATAATTTAAAATAAAATTTATTTATTGAATATATCAATATTTATATTCATATTATATTGAATATTAATATATATATTATAATATATATAAATATATATAAATAAAATATATATCGAAATAGGAATCGACCATGTTAAGCGTATCGAATAATTAACAAATGCAAATGTGTTGACTGTGTACTGTGTTACACACATCCACATGACCTACACAGCCTAGATTTAGATACCTAACGCGCGTACGAGTACTCTTATTTGTCATTTGAAAGAAGGCAAGTGATGGAGGCTTTGGATTTTGGAAGGGGAGGCCTAATTTAGCATCAAGACTGATGCCCCCCGCCCCCGGCGCTCATGACTCTCGCGGTCTCGCACTCGTCTGAGGCCATCAGGGCAAGCCTGGTATTCTGATAGGGGTCCACCCCCTACTCTTCCGTGCTCATGCACCCCTTCCACGCAGCCTCAATCGCAGCGCGGTCGAGGTCTTTTCCGATGAAGACAACCTTGGAGACGCGCGGCACGCCCTCCTCCCACGGCACCTTGGACTCGGTGAAGTCTATTTGCTCGTGCACGCCCTGGAAGACAAACTTGGTGTTGCCCTCGTTTGCAAAGCAAAAGACGCCCTTGCACCGGTACAGATCGATCGCTTTGTACTGGAGGAGGTTGGACATCATCGTGTTGAACTTTGCGGAGATGATCGGCTGGTTGGAGCTGAGCGCAAAGGAGCCGACGCCCGAGAGGTCATGCTTCTTCTTCTTCGAACCAGTCGGCTGCACGTGGCTATGCTCATGCGCCGCCTTCTCCTTCTCGGCCACTTGACACAACCCGTCCGAGTCGGACTTCTCGTTGTGCCCGTGGCCGTGCACCTCGGCCTTCTCACTGTGCCCGTGGTCGTGGCCGCAGCTCTCATCGGCACAATGCTCGTCCGCGTGCGGATCCTCCTCCTCCTCCTCGTCATCAAAGTCGTACTCGTCAAGGGCAGACTCGATGCGCTCGAGGTTGAACGAGTTCACGTCGCAGATGGTATCGATGGGAACCTTGGACTGCTGGCACTCGATCATGGGTGCGAACGAGTTGATCGAGTGCACCAGCTCCTTGACCGTCCGCAGCTCTTGCTTGGTGACCAGATCCACCTTATTGAGCATCACGCGGTCGGCAAAAGCGATCTGCTGCACAGCCTCGTTGACGGTGTCCTCGGCGCGCTTCTCGTTGAGGTGCTGGAGCGCGAACTTGGTGTCGACGAGGCAGAGCACACCATCGATCTTGAAGAACGCCATCAGCTTGTCCGACTCTGTGAAGGTCTTGATGATCGGCGCGGGGTCAGCAAGGCCCGTCGTCTCGATGAGAATGAGATCGAAATCTGCGCGACGCTTCGTGAGGCCATCGAGCGCTTTGACGAGGTCGCCGCGGACGGTGCAGCACGCACAGCCATTGTCCATCGAGATGATCTCCTCCGCCACTGACACGTTCTCCTTGACGAGCTGCTCGTCGATGCTCACAGCGCCAAACTCGTTCTCGATGACACAGATCCGCTTGCCGTGCTGCTCGCGGAGAATGTAGTTGACGAGCGTCGTCTTGCCAGCACCGAGGAAGCCGGTCACCACGGTCACCGGCATCTTCTCAGCCTCGCTCAGCTCGACGAAACCCTCGCTCTCGTCCAAGTCCCCTTCGCCGATCGCTTTAATCACCCGCTCCTCGTCGGTGGGCGCGTAAATCTTACGGCCATCGATGAGCTCGACCTGGTATGGCACGCACTGGCCCTCTGGGAAGCTCGACTGGGTGTAGAAGGTCTTGAGGACCTTGCCTGCGCACAGACGAACAGCAACGGCTCTTGGATGCGCGCTCGACTGAGCAACCGGGGCACATGCCGCGTGCGTGTGCACTGTGACTCGGCGTGCCTGGCATCCACTTGCCAATGTTGCATTGGACCTTGTCGCCGACGCTGAAGCGGAGCTCGACGCTGTCCTTGTCAGCGAGAGGAATCATCGGGCCTGTGCGCCAGACGAGTCGCGGCAGAGGTCAACCGGCAGAGCTTCGGCAGACCTGCTTGCTGCTGCTCAGGCAGAGGACTGGTGCAGAGCTGGACTGAGCTCGGTGAGGGCGAATCGTGCAAACGCAACGCGGGCCGTGTGCATGCGGATCGATCGCTCCTCTCCGAAAAGCGCCAGGCGCCCAGCCCAGCTGTTCCCGCTTCCTGCGCACCTGCCTTCGTTGATCACTCCCGACAGATCGATGAGATTCAGGAATGTGCTGACAATGTGGGCACACATCCTCGTGTTACAGTACATACTGTGTCAGTGCACAGTACCTATGTTGATTGCATGATTCATTAGTCATTACAGTATGTTGTTTAAGCCTTTGAGTACATCATCATGTGATCATTGAATGAAAACATGTTTAATCACAGACTGCGACTTGTCGTCTCGCTCAATCTCATCGACGTCGATGAGCTGGTGCGTCGTGCGTCTGCGACGGACCGACGGTGCGTCTCTCGCTCTCTCCGTCTTTCGAGAAGAGGCCTGCGCCTGCGTCAGAAGCTCAGAACGGATCGAGGATGTCATGGGTTAATACTAATGACATCAGTTAGAGTTATTACTCAGTCGAGTCATGTAGACATATCTATATGCATACGGATTCGAATCATTCCTGCGATTGAAGCTATTCTAGCTCTGGATCTAGCTCTATCTCTATCTGACCTTAGCTAAAGCTACTTCTACAGTTCTACTTGTTGAGCTTTGTATACGTGCGTCCCCCATACGCCCCGGGACTCATTTTTTCCTCCTCGTCAGCCTGTGCTTCGACTGCGGCGGTATCGCGCCTGCCGAGCGAGAGCGCGATGACGCCCCCGATCGCCAGCAGGATCCCCGCAAAGAAACCGAGCAACTCGACCGTTGTATCGTTCTGAAACTCTCGGAAGAGGATACCTCCGGCGGAGCTTGAGAGTAGTATTAGACAGCCCTGGTATGCAGGGACGGCATACTTGACGGGGCTTCCTCCGAGCGCCGTGTGGAGGAGATACAGCTGCAGCGTCGCGAAGCACACGAGCCCTACCACCGCGGGCGCCACGGCTGCTCTCAGCAGCGGCGCGGTCGAGTGCGTTTCGAGCGCCTCTCGAGCTGCGGTCGCGGCCACCTTGAGGCAGAGCTGCGTGAGGCATCCGCTCGAGGCTGCGGCGTACGCGGCGAGGAGAGTCGTCGCCGCGGAGGAGCACCCGCACGAGAGCCGCGCCGCCGCGACGCATGCGCTCTCCACCCACGCGCAGTGGATGACGCGGTGGATGAGAATCAGCTCGGCGATGACTGCTGTGACGCAGAAGGCGACAAAGCGGAGGAATGGAGGCTCGTGTATGAATGAGACGAGCGTCTCCAGCGGAGGCTCGCCCTCTGGGTGAGGGCCAAAGTACGAGACCGTCGTCACGCCGCCTAGAACGAGCGCAATGCAGCCGAGGTCGCGTGGCGTGAGCCGCTCGCCACGGAACGCGCAGGCGAGGAGGCAGGAGAAGATCATGACGAGTCCTCCGACGGGCGCGATCATGGAGAGGGGCGCCAGTGAGAAGGAGGCCGGATCAAGCACCAAACCATTGAAGAGGAGGCACCCGAAGCCACACGCCCAGCGCCAGCGCTTGAGCAGCGGCAGCTGCGCTTCGAGGTCGGCCGAGTCCTTCATGAAGAAGAGGCCGGCGGAGGAGGTGAGGCAACCGAGGACGGCGAGCATCTCGCCTATCGCCCACTCGGGCAACGCCGGCCGCCCTTCGCTCGCCGTCGAGTCGCCCATGCTCACGGGCTGTAGTGAGCGGGGGTCAAGCAGTAACTGCTGGCGGCCTGCTAAAAAAAGTCGCTCGAGCGAAAAGGGTGGGGTCTAACGTTGTGAGCTTTTAGATCCCAGCTCGTTATAAGTCTTACATACTGAGAAACTTTCTCAGGCGACGGCTCTAGCAACAGCAGGCCAGCCTCTTGCCCTTGAAGGCCGGAGCGGCGGCTGTCGCGTCGTCGCGGGTGGATCGCTCGAGCGCGATGGTGCCCGTTGTAGTTGCGGGCCTCTGCTTCGGCTGGAGCCCGTTGCCGCGCCACGTGCTCAGCGCGCCGCGTCCCACGGCTGCTGCTCGCACTCCGGCGGTGGCGCTCGGCGTGCCCGGTCTCATTGGGTGGCTGGACACGACCATCCTGGCGAACACGACGCTGGAGCGGCCGCCGACCGTCTCCAAACGCGGCGCCCTCGCCCAGTACGCCTCCGGACTCCACGAGCTCTCAGCCGAAGAGGCGCTCAAGCTCTCTCGCGCTGAGCGTACTCGGCTACAGACGATGCCTCCTCCTCATTCGACGGGGTACCGTGGGGTGCGGAGGAAGCAGACGCACTTCGAGGCGCGCGCGGGTGGGAGCTCCCTCGGCAAGTTCGCCTCCGCCGAGGCCGCCGCGCTCGCATACGCGCGCGCCCTCACCGCGGGCGTCCGTGGGATGGAGGATGGAATGATGTCGGTCGAAGTCGTCGCCTTCGATCTGAACTCGTTGCTGCACGCGTCGCTGCGTCTGGCGAGCAGCGAGGAGCACGCGATCAAGCTGGTCTTCATGCGCCTCCACCGCGTCCTCCGCCACGTGCGACCCACGCAGAGTGTCGTCATCGCGCTCGACGGACCGGGGCCACTCGCCAAGATGTCCACGCAGCGCCGCCGTCGGCTCAAGACCGAGAGCCAGGAGCAGAGCGGCAAGCTGAGCCGCGGGCTGTCTCCGTCTCTGGCGACGCCGGGGACCGCCTTCATGACCCTCTTCGAGGACGCCCTCCTCCACTTCTGCTCGCAGGAGCTCACAACGCAGCGAGGTCGTGGGATCTCGTTTTATCTCTCGGGAGCAGAGACGCCAGGCAAGTCTCACACAAGCCTCACACAAGCCTCGCACAAGTCTCGAGTCTCGCACAAGTCTCACGCACGCCCCCAATTCAAGTCTCACCCACGCCCCAAATCCAAGTCTCTCACACGCCCCAAGTCTTCCCATTCGTCTCATTCGTAGATTCTCATTGGGCAGAGCTTCTCATTTCCCCCTCCTCGTCACCGGCATTTGTCGCCCCCCCCCCCCCCCCCCC
>MDSY01132534.1_pt1 | contig 11509 bp, 11 predicted proteins | sample 811131 | NCBI WGS metagenome assembly MDSY01 (sample SAMN05326643, study PRJNA326480) | marine metagenome | isolation source: seawater | place: Atlantic Ocean: South West | collected 2010
ATTTTAGGTTTCCTAATTTTTTAAAATATTCAATTGATTATAGCTTATGTTGTAACTTTTTATAGTTAAGGAGGTCATATGAATTAGTAACTAGATTTATTATCTTATAGCGAAGAGATTTGGTATTGCCATGATAAAATAAGTTTAGTAAAAATAATAGATAACAAGGTCTTATATGTTTAAAAAATCAGAAACTTTAGAGCACTTAGATCCAGAAATCTGGAAACAGATTATTAATGAGAATAAGAGGCAGGAAGAGCATATTGAGTTAATAGCTTCTGAAAATTACACTTCACCTGCTGTTATGGAAGCACAGGGTTCACAGCTTACAAATAAATATGCAGAAGGCTACATCGGTAAGAGGTTTTATGGCGGGTGTGAATTTATTGATGAAGTAGAACGATTGGCCATTGATAGACTTAAGAAACTTTATAGCGCTGAATATGCAAATGTTCAGCCTCACTCTGGTAGTCAAGCTAATCAAGCAGTATATTTTGCCATCTTAAAGCCTGGCGATACTATCATGGGTATGAATTTGGGTCATGGTGGTCATTTAACTCATGGCTCACCCGCAAACTTATCAGGAAAATTATTTAATGTTGTTCCGTATGGCTTAAATGAAAAAGAAGAGATTGATTATGATGAAATGGAAAAACTTGCAATAGAATCTCAGCCAAAATTATTAATCGGAGGCGCATCAGCCTATGCACTTAAGTTTGACTGGGAAAGAATGAGTAATATTGCAAAAAAAGTGGGTGCGTATTTCATGGTTGATGTTGCTCATTACTCTGGACTTGTGGCTGGTGGAGTGTACCCAAATCCAATGCCCTATGCTGATTTTGTAACATCAACAACACATAAGTCATTAAGGGGACCTAGAGGAGGGTTTATTCTTGCAAAACCTGAATTTGAAAAAATAATTAATTCCTTTGTTTTTCCAGCAATACAGGGGGGCCCATTAATGCATGTTATTGCAGCTAAGGCAGTGGCTTTTGCAGAGGCACTGAAACCAGAATTTAAAGAATATCAAACTCAAGTACTTAAAAATGCTCAGACAATGGTGGAGGAGCTTCAGAAGCGTGGGTATAAGATTATATCTGGAAGAACTGAGTCCCATGTTTTTTTATTAGATTTACGACCTAAGCAATTGACTGGAAAAAAAGCTGATATTGTTTTAGGGCAAGCACATATTACTGTTAATAAAAATTCAATACCAAATGATCCTGAAAGTCCATTTGTTACGTCAGGAATAAGAATTGGTTCATCAGCAATTACAACAAGGGGCTTTAAAGAAAACGAGGCTAGGTTGGTTAGTAATTTTATTGCAGATGTTCTTGATGATCCTGATAATGAGGAAAATATAAAAAAGATTAAAGTTAAGGTAAACGCTTTAACTAAAGAATTCCCTGTTTACGGAAGCCAGTAAATATGAAATGCCCTTTTTGTAATCAAGGTGATACTCAAGTAATTGATTCAAGGGTTATTAAGGAAGGGACTTCGATTCGGAGAAGAAGGTCTTGTTCAGGATGTAAAAAAAGATTTACAACCTACGAACATATCGAGCTTTCTTTACCACAGGTTGTTAAACAGGATGGTAAGCGAGAGGAATTTAATAAAATCAAATTACATCATTCTTTGAACCGAGCTCTCCATAAAAGACCTGTTCCAGTCGAATTTATTGATCAAGCAGTTGAAAACATAGTGTTAAAAGTTATAACAAATGGCGAAAGGGAAATCTACTCAAGAGAGTTAGGAGAAAGCGTTATGTTTGAGCTTAAAAAGCTCGACAAGATCGCATACATTAGGTTTGCTTCAGTTTATAGAAGCTTTACTGATGTTGAAGATTTTAATACGGCCATAAAAGACCTGGAATAAATTTGAGCGAAAAAAATTTAGTCAATACTTATATGAAGCAAGCCGTTGAACTTGCAAAAAAAGGGGTTGGTTTAACTGATCCAAACCCATGTGTTGGTGCTCTTTTAGTAAAAGATAATAAAATTATCGGTCAAGGATCTCACCTTAAGTCTGGATTCGAACACGCTGAAGTTATTGCTATAAAAGAAGCTGGAGAAAAGGCTAGAGATGCTGATTTATTTGTTACTTTAGAACCTTGTGCTCATCAAGGAAAAACACCACCATGTACTAATTTAATTGTTAGAGCAGGGATTAAGCGTGTTTATATTGCGACAAAAGACCCAAATCCGATGGTTTTAGGTAAAGGTATTATATTTTTAAAAAAACATAATATTGAAGTTGTTGTAGGTCTTTTTGAAAAAGAGGCGAGGGAAATAAATCGAGGCTTTTTCTTTCGGATGAATTATTCTAGGCCATTTATTTATTCTAAAATTGCAGCTTCAATTGATGGTAAAACGAGTTTAAAAAATGGTGACAGTAAATGGATAAGCTCTGAAAATTCTCGAAAGGATGTTCAAACTTTAAGATCAAAGTCATCTGCAATTATGACAGGAGTTGGAACAATAAATAATGACAATCCTGCATTAACTGTCAGGTCAAGATCATCATCAAAACAGCCAAGAAGGATAATATTAGATAGTCACCTTTCAATTAAAGACAAATCTAAAATTTTAAATCAAGAAAATGTCTATATTTTTTATGGAGATGATCCTAATAATCGGTTATCAATTTTAAAGAAATCTTTAGCAAGTTTTATTCAACTAGATTTAACTGATAATAAAATTAATATTCATTCACTAATGAAGCACTTAAATAAACTTGAGATTAATAATTTGTTAGTTGAGGCCGGACCAAGCCTTAACGGCTCCTTGTTGGAGTTAAGCTTAATTGATGAGCTTATAATATATTCAGCACCAATTTTATTAGGAGGAAGTGCGAGGCCAATGTTTAATTCACCTGAACTAAAAAAAATGAATTCAAAAATCAATTTTTTATTAAGTGATACTAGAGTTTTTGGGAGTGATACACGAACAATTTTTAAGGCTATTAGAGATGACTTGGATTGACACGCACTGTCACATAGATAGCGATAAATTATCACCAAACATTCAGGATGTTTTAAAAAATGGTTTAAAGGCAGGAATCAGTGGCTTTGTTGTTCCTGCGACTAGTAAAAATAATTTTGATCGCATCATTGATGTTGCATACAATTACCCACAATGTTACTTCGCGCTAGGTTTTCATCCATTGTTTATTGATGATTATGAGGAGGGCGATATGGATATTTTGTCAGCTTATATTAAAAAATATAACCCTATAGCAGTTGGTGAAATCGGAATAGATCTGTTCACAAGAAAAGATAATTTAATTCAGCAAGAAAATTTATTTGTTAAACAAATTGAGCTTGCGAAATCTTTTGACTTACCGGTTATTATTCATGCAAGATCTGCTATTGATCGAGTTTTAAAGCACTTAAGAGTAGTAAAATTATCTGGTGGCATTATTCATGCATTTAATGGAAGTTTTCAGCAGGCAGAGCAACTTATATCACTTGGATTTAAACTTGGTTTTGGAGGTGCAATGACATATGAAAGAGCAATACATATTAAGAAATTAGCCCAACTACTTCCTATTCATTCTATCGTTTTAGAAACAGATTCACCTGATATGAACCCAGCTTGGTTAGAAAAAGGAACTCCCAATGAACCCAAAGAATTAAATAAAATTGCTCGGTTTTTATCTGAATTAAGGGGTATAAAATTAGACAAATTAGCTGAAACTATAAGGGTTAATTCAGTTACAGCATTACCTAAATTAGCCGAGTTATACACATGAGTTCAGAGGTTACATTAACTTTTGTTAAAAAAGCCATTGGAGTCAATGAGATATAATAAAGTACTGATTATAAAGGGTTTTTTATTCGATTAAAATTTAAGCGATTAAAAAAAATCCTTTATAATTCATAACTTGCATTTTAATATATGTTTAACTCACAATGTTATCCACAGATTTTGTGGACTGGTTTTTATCTTAATTAAAGGGGCGTAATTTAATGTTAGTTGATGGTGTTAATTATAGAACTATTAAGCCCAATAAGGAGCTATCCTGCGTTGAAATAATCGATCAGACTGCATTACCATTTGAATTTATAATTAAGCGACTAGAGACTCTTGACGATGTGATTGAGAGCATAATTTTTATGAGAGTTAGGGGCGCACCTTTGATTGGTGTAACAGCTGCTTATGGAATTGCTTTAGCTATGAATCGAGACACCTCTAATGAGTCCTTAGAACAATCTAAAACACTTTTAATTAATTCAAGACCCACCGCTGTTAACTTATCTTGGTCGGTAAATTTATCTTATAAGGTCTTAATGGAGACAGATGAAGCAGATAGAATCGAAAAAGCATGGGAAATCGCAAACAATCTTGCTGAAGATGATGTAGGTAAGAATGAATTAATTGGAATTCATGGTTCTAAGTTATTAAAAAATCATGGCTCAACAATAAATGTTTTAACTCATTGTAATGCAGGTTGGTTAGCAACTATCGACCATGGCACTGCATTAAGTCCAATCTACAAAGCAGTTAGTGAAGGGCTAGATATTCATGTATGGGTTGATGAGACAAGACCAAGAAACCAGGGTCTTAGTTTAACTGCTTGGGAGTTAAATCAAGCAAATATAAAGCATACTGTGGTAACCGATAATGCTGGAGGATTCTTAATGCAAGAGGGAAAGGTAGACTGTGTTTTAGTCGGTGCAGATAGAGTTTCTATGAGCGGGAGTGTTTGTAATAAGATTGGCACCTATTTAAAAGCAATTGCGGCAAAACGACATGGTATTCCTTTTTATGTGGCTGCGCCTTTAAGTACTGTTGATTTTGAGTTCAAGGGAAGTAATTATAATTTTGAGATTGAGTGTAGAAGCCCAGAAGAAATTATGAAAATCAAAGGAAGGGATAAAGATGGAAGGATTACAGAAGTAACCTTAGGTGAATTTTCTGCATATAATCCCGCTTTTGATATTACTCCCTCAGAATTAATTACTAATATTATTTGTGAGAAAGGTGTTGTCGAACCAAATAACATTGGGAGCCTTATAGAATGAAGACAGTTGCAAGTAAGCTTCACGAGATAACATTGAGGTTGTCAGAAAAAGGTTTGAACCATGGCGCTACTGGAAATAGTAGTTGTAGGGACGGGGACTCTTTTTTAATAACCCCTAGCGGTATTAATAATGATAATTTAACCCCTAACATGATGGTAAGAATGGATCTTGAAGGAAATATTATTCCAGAAAATAATAACCTTCAACCATCAAGTGAATGGCAATTTCATCAAGCTATATTTTATGAAAAACCAGAGGTTGGAGCAGTAGTTCATACTCATTCACCCTTCGCATGTGCACTTAGTCTTTTTGGTAAAGAGATACCTCCTTTTCATTATATGATTGCTGTTACCGGAGGAGATTCGATCCGGTGTGCTCCTTATGCATTATTTGGTACTAAGAAGCTTTCAGATGGAGTAATAAATGCACTTAATCAAAGAAAAGCATGTTTGTTAGCTAACCACGGATTGGTATCTGTAGGGAAAGATCTGGAGGAGGCTTTTAGAATCGCCGAAGAGATTGAGCACCTTTGCCAACTTTATATTCAGGCTAAAAAGATTGGTGAACCAAATCTTCTAAATAAAAAAGAAATGGATGAGGTGCTTGAAAGATTTGGTTCTTATGGGCAATGGGCAAAAGATTAAACTATTCATTGTGAGACTACCTTCTTTGAAGTAAAATAATATACCGTCAGCAATCTTTTATTAAGAGCTCTTTTTTTATGACTAAATATGTCTTTGTTACTGGCGGCGTTGTCTCTTCTCTTGGAAAAGGTATATCTGCTGCAAGTTTAGGAGCCATCCTAGAAACGCGAAATCTCAAAGTAACCATGTTAAAGCTAGATCCATATATAAATGTGGACCCAGGGACTATGAGTCCATTTCAACATGGTGAAGTTTTTGTAACAAATGATGGAGCAGAGACTGATCTCGATCTTGGTCATTATGAGAGATTCATTTCAGCAAAAATGACAAAAGAAAATAATTTTACGACTGGTCAGATTTACGATAGCGTAATTAAAAAAGAAAGAAGAGGTGAGTATTTAGGGAAAACTGTACAGGTAATCCCACATATTACCGATGAAATAAAGCTTCATATTCGAAAAGGCGCTGAAGGAAGTGATGTGGCTATTGTTGAGGTTGGAGGTACGGTTGGAGATATTGAGTCACTTCCTTTTTTGGAGGCAATTCGCCAAATGGGTTTCGAGGAAGGAAGAGAAAGTGCCTGCTATATTCATTTAACACTTCTGCCTTGGCTTTCAGCAGCTGGCGAGCTTAAGACTAAGCCCACTCAACATTCTGTTAAAGAATTAAGGCAAATTGGCATACAGCCTGATATTTTATTATGCCGATCCGAGCGAGAGATTCCTAAGGAAGAGAAAGATAAAATAGCTTTATTTACTAATGTTGCTCCAAAAGCTGTAATCGCTGTAGTTGATTCTGATTCAATTTACCGAATACCAGTAATGCTTCATGAGCAATTGATTGATGAGATTGTCTGTGAAAAACTTGGAATTAAACCTAAATTAGCTAATTTAGGTCAATGGAAGAAAATAACCAAATTACTTGATAGTGCAAATAATTTAATTAATATTGCATTTGTTGGTAAGTACGTTGACTTAACCGAATCTTATAAGTCACTCACTGAGGCACTTATTCATGCTGGAATTCATAATAACTCTAAAGTAAAAATTCATTTTTTAGATTCCGAAGAGTTACATTTAAATGGTACAGGTGACCTTGAAAAAATGAATGCTATTTTAATTCCTGGCGGCTTTGGTAAGAGAGGCACTGAAGGAAAAATTAAAGCCGTTAATTATGCTAGAGTTAATAAAGTCCCTTTTCTTGGAATTTGTCTAGGAATGCAGTTAGCTGTTGCAGAGTTCGCAAGGAATGTTGCTAATTTAAAAAATGCAAACAGTACTGAATTTGATAGCAAAACTCCTTTTCCAGTTGTAGGATTAATAACAGAATGGAAAACAAAAGAGGGTGTTGTTGAAAAACGAGATGAAAATTCAAATTTAGGTGGTACCATGAGACTTGGCGCTCAACAATCTCCCGTAAAAAAAGAAACACTAGCTCACGCTATATATGGCGATAAGGTAAATGAGAGGCATCGTCATAGATATGAAGTAAATAACAAGTTTGTAGACCAGTTAATTTCATCGGGATTAATTATTTCGTCAAGAACACCTTCTGAAAATTTATGTGAAATTATTGAGCTTAGGTCTTCTGACCACCCATGGTTTTTAGGTTGTCAATTTCATCCTGAGTTCACATCAAACCCAAAAACAGGTCATCCATTATTTTTATCGTATATTAAAGCTGCATTAGAATATCAAAAAAAGGAAAAAAAATGAAGTTATGTAATTTCAATGTTGGATTAGATCAACCTTTCTTTTTAATCGCAGGACCATGTGTTATTGAATCAGAAGATATGACGGTTGATGTAGCTGGACAATTAAAAGAAATGACTGATGAGTTAAAGATACCTTTTGTATTTAAATCTTCATTTGATAAAGCAAATAGAAGTTCCAACTCAACATTCAGGGGGTTTGGCTTAGAAGAAGGTCTAAGGATATTGGAGTCTGTTAAGAAGCAATTAAATGTCCCTGTATTAACTGATATTCATACCGTGGATCAAATTAAGCCAGTTGCTGATATCGTTGATATTCTTCAAACTCCAGCTTTTTTATGCAGGCAGACTGATTTTATTGGCGCAGTTGCAAACTCAGGCAAGCCAGTTAATATAAAAAAAGGACAATTTTTAGCGCCCCAAGATATGATGCAAGTTGTTAAGAAAGCTAAAGACGAAAACGGTGGTGTTGATAATATTATGGTTTGTGAAAGAGGGGCTTCATTTGGTTACAATACATTGGTTTCTGATATGAGAAGCCTTTCAATTATGAGGGAAACTAATTGCCCCGTTGTTTTTGATGCAACACATTCAGTTCAACAACCTGGGGGGCAAGGGGATAGGAGTGGTGGACAAAGTGAATTCGTTCCACTTTTAGCTAGAGCAGCTATTTCTTGTGGCGTGTCTGGTATTTTTATGGAAACGCACCCTAACCCAAAAGAAGCTTTATCTGATGGACCAAATGCAGTTCCTTTAAATCATATGAAAAATTTATTAGAAACTCTTAAGGAGCTTGATTATATTGTTAAAAAGAGAGCTCTGGTTTAATCAAAAAATAGGTAAAAGATGACACAAATTAAGAATATACACGCTCGAATGGTTTTTGATTCACGAGGTAATCCAACTGTGGAGGCCGATATAATTTTAACTGATGATAGTTTGGGCCGTGCTTCAGTTCCATCGGGTGCATCCACAGGTAGTAAAGAGGCAGCAGAGCTAAGAGATGGTAATTCAAATTATTATGGCGGCATGGGAGTTAATGAAGCCATTGATAATATTAACAATAAAATTTTTCCACTATTAAAAGGGATGGATGCTAGTAATCAAGAGGAAATTGATTTATTAATGATTACTCTTGATGGAACTGAAAAAAAATCTAACTTAGGGGCAAATGCAATTCTTGCTGTTTCAATGGGTTCAGCAATTGCTCAGGCTAAAAGTCAAAATTTAAAACTATTTGAGTACTTAGCGAAAAATGATGAGTATTCAATGCCCACTCCAATGATGAATATTATTAATGGAGGAGCTCATGCTGATAATAATGTTGATATCCAGGAATTTATGATCATCCCAGCAGGTAGACCAAGTTTTAGTGAAGCTATGAGATGTGGATCAGAAATATTTCAGGCTTTAAAATTTAATTTAAGTAAAAAAAAATTAGCAACTACTGTCGGTGACGAAGGTGGTTTTGCACCTAACTTAGACTCAAACGAATCAGCATTAATGTTAATTATGAACTCTATTGAAAGTGCTGGCTATGAGCCTGGAAAGGATGTCTATTTAGGACTTGATTGCGCCAGTTCAGAGTTTTGTAATAAAGATGGAAATTATGAACTAAAGTCTGAGGGATTAACTCTTGATTCAAATCAGATGGTAGATTACCTTCAGTCTCTAGTAAACAATTACCCAATAATAAGTATTGAGGATGGGCTTAGCGAATTTGATTGGTTAGGATGGGATCACTTAACCAAAGAAATGGGGGGAAAAGTTCAATTAGTTGGAGATGATTTATTTGTAACAAACCCAAAAATACTTAGAGAGGGTATTAAAAAGAGTGTTGCCAATTCTGTTTTAATAAAAGTAAATCAAATAGGAACTCTAACTGAAACATTTGAAACAATTAATATTGCCAAGGAAGCAAATTATACTTCAGTTATCTCTCATCGATCAGGGGAGACAGAAGATACAACTATTGCTGATCTGGCAGTTGCAACCAATGTAATGCAAATTAAAACTGGGTCAATCTCAAGGTCAGAAAGAATCGCAAAGTACAATCAACTACTAAGAATTGAAGAGTATTTAGGTGAAACTGTTAAATATGCTGGCCTATCTGCATTTTCACATTTGGAGAGTTAACTTATTGAAAATTTTAGGCTTTATTTTATTATTGTTATTATGCTTAATACAATACCCACTTTGGTTTGGTAAAGGAAGTATGTGGGAACTTTATGAGTTAAATAAAGAGCTAGGTATTCAAGTAAAAATAAATGCTGATTATCAAAAAGAAAATGAGGCCTTAAAAGCAGAAGTAAATGATTTAAAAAAAGGTACAAATGCGATAGAGGAAAGAGCTAGATCTGAGTTAGGTATGATAAAAAAAGATGAAATTTTTTTTCAAGTAATAAATAAGTCAGAGTAATTATTTATCTTTTCTTTAAGAAGCGACTTTAAATAAAAATTTTTCTTTTTTAGTAACGTCAATTATATTTCCAGATACTTTTAAGTCTAAATTAATTTTTTCAATAAGTGTTTCAAATAATATCCTGTAATGATTTTCACCATTTTTGTAAAAGTTTATTATTTGTCCAACTTTATCACCTTCTACCAAAATTTCATCAGCTAGTTTAAGAGGTTTGTTGGTCTTAACGCTTCCTAAATACATTCTTCTTTTCGGTTTACCAAGGTAGTGAGTTCGAGCAACAATTTCTTGACCTGTATAACAACCTTTCTTAAAATTTACTGCATCGATTAAATCGAGATTCAAGGACTGAGGAATAAATTTATCTTTAGTTTCATTAAAAATATTAGGAATTTTAGCTTCAATATCTGAAGCATGCCAAGATGTAGAATCAATTTTATCTGAATTTGAAAAAATTTCATCATGAATCATTCTAATACTTTTATTTTCTCCTAATACTAAGAATCGACCCTTCTCTCCTGGTAATTTAGTTATCGATAAAAGTTCTTTTGTAGTTGGTATTTTTGGATGTTGCACTGTTTCCATTATTTTTTTTGGAAAGGGCACATCACCCCAAATTTTTTTGAATTCTTCTTCTGCTTTTGTGTCACCATAAAAACTAAAATATGATATGTTTTTTGGGGTTTTTTCAAGTAGCACTTTTGATCTTAAGATATACATAGAGAGTTTTTTGCTTATTTCATCACTAATTGATGCGGGACAAAGAAGAAAATAATTATCCCAAACTTTAATAATTAAAAAGAATGCTATTAATCGCCCTTTTGGGCTGCAATAACCAGCATAAATTGCCTGATTTTCTTTTTCTAGTATCTTTATATCGTTGGTAATTTGACCTTGAAGAAATGTTTCTACATCATCACCTTTCAAAAGTATGGCGTCGAGTCCCTGTATTTTTATTTCATCATTTTCCATATTTATGGACTACTAATGATTTAAATCTATCGATTGATAAGAATTGAATTACAAAGAATAGTAGTGCTAAAAAAGCAAAAAAATTCCTTAAATGAACTTCAGTATCGTCTCTCCATGCAGATGGTTGTTTTTTCATTGCAGCCAATATATTTTTTACGTCACCACCATTAATATAATTTCCTTTAACCTCCTCTGCGAGAGACATTAAATATTTTTCATCTAACCTTGACAGGTAGCGATCATAACTTGCGCTTGAAACATTGTTATCTCTTCCGCCAGCATTTTGTGCAGATATTTGTGCAACTCCTGGTTGTAATGCAAAGCTTTCATTTGACCAGTAGCCAATAAGTTGGTTTTTATTATCATATTTTGGTATGGGAGTTCCTTCGTCAGATCCAATTCCTACAAATAGCCAATTATTCGCACCTTGAAATTGATTAAGATCTTCTGTGTTAAAAGCATGTAATTTTGGTGCTTCCTCACCATCTGTAAAATAAACTACTTGAGCAGCTTCTGGGAAGCTCCTTATTAAACGTGCTAAATTAATCATAGAAGCCCTTAATCGAGTATTTCCGGCCCAAACAGATCGCCAATCAAGACGTTCTACTGTTTCATTAACTGCACTAAAATTCTCACATATCTCAATCGGTGTGTAAGTTGCTGCGACACTAACTCCAGCAAACATTCCAACACTAACTTTTGTTTTACATGGTAATTGTTCCAGTACCTTATGAAGCGTA
>MDSY01039258.1_pt1 | contig 11508 bp, 15 predicted proteins | sample 811131 | NCBI WGS metagenome assembly MDSY01 (sample SAMN05326643, study PRJNA326480) | marine metagenome | isolation source: seawater | place: Atlantic Ocean: South West | collected 2010
ATTAGGACTGATTATATTTTTTGTGGCGTTCGCAGTAGTTACACCTATGATCTCATTGCAGCAGTCGGTAGGATAATTTATGGAAAATTTAGAAGTAAAAAGAGTTCAAGCATTTACATTAATCGAAATATTAGTGGCGCTAACTATTATTGGCGTGTTGCTTACATTTGTTGCACCTATGGTCTTAAATAGACCAGACCAGGCCCGTAATTTAAAACTCCAGAATGACTATTCAGCAATTGAAACAGCATTAAACCTTTACCGATTAGATAATGGCCAGTTCCCCAAAAAAAATGAAGGGTTAGCAATTCTGATTAACTCTGGAGATAACTCGTTAGGTTACCTTGCGACCCTACCCAAAGACCCCTGGGGACAACCATACGATATTGAATTTAAGCCCTCTGGTGGTCTTCAAATTAGGTCTGCAGGCCCCGATGGTGTTTTTGATCCAGCAGGTAAGGGCGATGACAATTTCAGCGAAATATTTAAATAGAAAACGACGCCTACCTGCGTTCAGTCTGTTAGAAATCCTGACAGTCTTGGTAATTGTTGGGATTATTTTAACATTGCCGCGCTGGCCTTTGATAGGGTCCAATTTACTAAGTCGAGCTAATGATAGAATATCTCTGACACAAGCTAAAGTTGATGTAGCCATTTTAGCTCAATCGCGCCCCAGTTCACAAAAAATTATATACGTAACTCTGAGCCCTGTTTGCCCAGCTAAAGTCGTCCAAGTTTATCTGGGCGGGTGGTTGAAGCCAGCGGCCCTAGAATGTCCCGCGGGGACCCTGACTGTAAGTACACTTGGGGAACTGAGGCTCGAAAAGCCTTGAGGCGGCGCGACGGGTTTATACTTGTGGAGCTGCTGGTGGCACTCACAATTTCAGCAATTGCATTTTCGTTATTTTGGCAAGCGACAAAAAATCGCATGCAAATGTTAACCAGACTGGAAGGGAATTACGCGCTAAGCCGTTTGACAGCTGATGTTGCTATTCTCAGAGATGCCGGCCGCTCTCTTGTTGACGTAGATCCGGCCCACTACTCACCCTTAGACTTGAAGATTAGACCAGAGCAAATACAAGTAACATCTAAAACCTTTAAAACTGAAAAGATTTTGAAGAAATGAGTTTCAACAGGAAGCCTGCATTTACGCTGATTGAGCTATTAGTATCACTTGCCTTATCAGGCTTATTAATTGTGCTCCTAAACAGCCAAATTACTGGTGCAATTTTTACAGATGTTAAAATAAAAAACCAATTGGAATATCGGCTTAAAATAGAAAGTATTTTTGATCACCTAGCCGCAGATATTTCTTCTGCTTCTCGCCAACCAAACGGACATAAATCTATGATTTTTCATTCTTCAAAAGATGAGGTGCGCCTGCGCGTGAAGCGGTTTGGTCTTTCGACAATCAGCCAACAATTGCATGGAGTGGAGGTGGTTTGGCAATTCGATCAACGGGGTATTACACGATCAATTAAGTCAGCAGAAGGAGAGTATCATCGCCTACTTTCAAATAAAGAAATCAAATCTCAAATACAAAAAATTTCACCTAATATTATAAGGCTAATTTTAAAAACTGATCAGTTTCGTAAATCAAAGATATTTGCGCTATGAAAAAAGAAACAAGAAAACACGGGTTTTTGCTGCCGCTGGCATTATTGAGCCTACTCGTAATTTCTGTTTTGGCTATCAACGGATTTTCATATATCCAAAACCATGTTAGTTTACTTACCCAACACACAAAATATATTGAAATAGAAAAGCGAAAGGAGCTATTTGAAAAATTGGATTTTCAAAATAACTTAACCCAAAATTCAAGCATTACGGCACTACCAATTGGATTATCCGGCCTGTATAACCTCTCCTTTTTAACAGATAGGGACGCGAACGATAGAACAAACATCAATGTAGAGCAGTTAGAGATATTACATAGATTGTTATCGAAATGTACTGGCGCACCAGACATAGCGGTACCTATTGCAGAGTACATGGTGACTATCCCCCTATTAGAAAAAGGTTTTGGGCTGCTTGATTTGTTAAATGAATTATCAATCCCGCTCTACACTGGCGTAAAGTTACTTCCCTGTATTCGAATTGCTTCTGGGGCATATAGACTAAATCTTAGCCTAGCCTCAGAGATTACTTTACAAGCTTATTTTGATCTTCGCCCCGATGATGCTAGCCAGTTGGCAAAACATATTGAAAATCAGATAATTCCTAATTATGACGCTCTTGAGGGTTTTCTGGCAGGCATACATAAGGATAAAGATTTTTCAGCAGTTATACGCAGTACTGTTATTTCCGCCCGACTTGACCATAGGGGCACAGTACTTGAAGATGAGGGTGAAACTTTTGCGTACCTTGATAGCATATTAGATAGTGAAGGTAATTGGATCAAAAACCGAAACTTCTTCTTGTGGATACCAATGAACTAACCCCATGGCAAATTTATATAGGCTGGTATCGCCAGAAAAATTGGAACTCTATGATTTAAAGAGGAGTGGAAAACTTCACTTCGTGAAAACTATTGTTCCATCTAATTTCAATTTTAAAAAAATAAGGTTGCTGATATTATCAGCATACTACACGAATTGGGATACGACACGTATTGAAAATACAGCATACCAGCCTCGCAATAATGTCAATTTATTTTCTACCAGATCCATATTTGAAAAAGAAAACCTGATCATCACCCCGCCATACCGTAATATGTCCACCGGGTTCTGGGCCCAAGCCTGGGCGCCCAATGATAAGCTCTTGTCTATCCTCAAAAATATCTCAAAAAAAGCTAGTGTTTATGCAGAAAGTATAACGATTTCTGCTAGAGATAATTCTGTCTTCTGGCAGTCTGGCCCAGTAATATTAAATGGTTCAGACGAAACAGGCTTTGCTGATAGACATTCTCCAGAAGCTATTCAGGACACAATTGCAGAAAATTTAGATGGCTTTGAATTTAGAGCGCTGGCAGAGTTTAATCTATTTTCACGCAAAAAATCTTATGCCCTAATGTTGGCGGGCTTCGCCTTACTGGCCAGTATGACATTTTCTTGGGAGTTTTCCGTAAAAGAAGCTGTAAAAAACAATCGCGCTCCGGCATTAGTTTTTGATAATAGGTTGCTCGGCCTGCCGATGATTAACACGATTCAAGAGTTTGTACCAAACGGTGCCGCTAAGCAGGTTTCTTTTGACCAACGCACGCAAGAAACCTTACTAACTTTTACATCAAAAGAAAAAGCCCTTAATTTTTTCAAAATTATTTCAAACTCTCCTAAGATTATTGGGGAATGGAGTATTTCTATTGAAAATCAAACTGTGGTTTTCAAAGAAAGTGGAGACCAATGATACGCATTATTGGCATGTCAGTATTGGTCCTGCTGTCAGCGGCAATTGTGATCGCTAGTTGGGAATTGAAGGCATGGAGCAATAGCATAGCATCTAATGACGTTCAGAGTTTTATTACAGTTGACGAAACAAAGTTAGATGAAGTCTTGTGGGAGGAGTATTTAGGACACCAATTAGACCTTAATATGGTTACTTCTAATATTTTTGAAATAGGCCTAATGAGTGTGGCGGCTGGGGAACTGCCCAATTTGTTGGCTAAGTTTGAAAACCTGAGATATGCTCGACTTCATAAACTTGACATAATAGCCAGCCAGGCGGACCAAATTTTTAATATTTTGGCTGTTGTAACCTTAAATTAAGGTTGTCCCAATGCTTCGATTAGATTCAGTTAATGAACGTAGAATAGTTTATCGAACATGTGTTTTCATGGCTGGGCCGCTGTTGGCTTTCACATACTCACAGCTACCTATTCTTTCACCGCTCAGTTATTTAGCAATGGGCCTATCTCTTGCCTGGATCTACCTGTCAGTTGAAGATGTGCTAAGGTTTTCCGTACCCACACGAGCATTATATCTTATCTGTGCCTCCACTTGTATTCTGGCCCTTTTACAGCAGAAGCCGTTGTGGGACTACTTTATATTAGCTGGTTATCTCGCCTGGATATTTTCAACCGTTTGGCTTTTCCAAGTTATAAAAGCTAAAAGCCTTATGGGGTTTGCAGATTATTTTGCGATGTTTAGTCTCGGCTTAACCTTAGAGCCACACATGCTCGGCCCGTGGCTTCTAATTGCATGCTCCATCCCACTCTTAGGCTTGCTGTCACAGCGCAGGAGTTGGTCAACGAGGGTGCCTTTTATTCCTTATCTGGCTGCAGGCTGGATGTTGGCATCAGCTCTCGGTTGACTTGGGAGAGCCTATCCACAAACGGCTGATAAAATGGAAGGTAAGCTAGCTCGATAAACCGATCTAGGCCAGTTCGCTTCCACATTATTGCACTGGATACCTGGGGGTTAATTTGGCAACCATAAATCCGCTCATCTTTCGGGCTATTGACCTGAAACAGGTAGGAGAGCCCTAGTGACGCGCACTGCTCATTAACAAATAATCTAAAGTCGTCCCCACTGTCAAAATCTAATCGGCTTTTTACAACATCTTGGGTATTATTTTTTTGTTTGGCCACCGCCCCAATTAAAGTTAACGCATCCACACTTTTAAATAGATTAGTCACTTGAGAATTGGGTAAGGTGCAAGTCCAACTGTTCTCTGGAAGGTTGAAATAATAATCTGATTTTCCATTTGAAAATATTATACTGCCTGCCAATGTTATTTTAGCAGACGTGGGATTGAAAGACTGGCCCGGGTGGCATTTAGCTAGGTCTGGCTGCGTAACAATCTCTGTAGGAGGCGAACAGCTTAAAACTACCAAAATAGTCAGTACTGCAATAACTTTTCGTAACATCACAAAATTCATGCAGCTTGCTCCAAATGTGAAGAGTAATCACACTTTTTGTTTTCCCATCAGTTTCGAGAATATTACTATACTTTACTCATGCCGGCGAACAGGCACTTATTTTATAATAGCTTCCCATTTATTTCACCACATAAAGGTACCTTTAATCATAAAAAAACGGCCTAAGAAGCTCCTCAGGCCGTTTGCTTTTTTAAGTTAGCTCAAGGAAGCTTTTTTAGTCTATACCACAGGCGGCTGGCACCACTCCCTGTTTTACAGTGCACTTCAAATCCGCCTTAGCCGGTAGTTGAGCCCAAGTTTGGGAAGGTAAAGATACCAATGTACTCGCTGGCATATCATTCATATCCCAACCAAATTCAGCGACAGTAGAGAAATCAATGTCATTACAATTCGCAGCAACTGGGTCTACTAGGAACATTTCTGCAATTGCCAAGGGCTTTAACACGTATTGTGTAACAACACCCAAATCGTCAGTATGTTTTACCTCTGTACCGGCTTTAGGATTAACCATGGCCACCCTAAATCCATTCGGATCATTCTCATTATTACGAGCTTCCATGTCAGGGAGGCCGTCAACCCACTTACCATTATACCTCAGAAAATACTTCTTAGTACCGAAGTCTGATGGCTCAACGACACACTCTGTAACAGCAACACCGTTACTATCATTTCGAGCACCTCCAGCTGGGGTGCCGCACAGAGCTGGAATTGGGTTATGCATGTTGTTAGGATCCTTTACGAAAGTGATTTCTTCACCCTCGTTCACATCTTTAGAAGCGGCGTGATCGTACTCTAACAGCATTGGCTTGTCCATACTATAGACTGAGCCATCCGCCTTCAACGCAATGACCGATTGGTCCCACCCGTATGCGCCAGTGCGCCACTTGTACTCCTTAGTACTACCGGCATTTCTTAGTTCTAAACTTTTGTAAGGCCATTGGATGCCAAGCACACCGCCTCGCGTTACTTTCACGGTAGCGGTAGCCGGCGTAGCCCCATAAGTTGTATATTCGTCTGTGCGCTCATTTACACTAAAATCAAACATTAATGCCTTATCATCAGCGCTTGGACCGTTGCCGGTGGGGTCGATGTAAAGAGTTCGGGCCAATTTCCCAGTCGGCGGTGTTAGCGCAGTAAAGTAGAAGGTATCGTCTTTACTACTAGCTTTTTCGCCATAGCTCCATGAATCAGTTGCGTCAGCCACCCAAGTGGTAGCCACGACTGGGAATTTAGTTGGGTCCGCAGGTGCATAGTCCTGCGTTGCAATCAGAGCGGTCCAGCCTGTTGCTGCTCCGAGTAAGGTTGGATCAGACGACGCATCCGTCTCATTGTAAAAACTTATGGAAGTGCCACCATTCCAATAGATCTCAGTTCTCTTTTCTGGAGAGTACATCCAGCCAATCCAATTATGATCATCGATGCCAGCATTTGCCCCCCCTGCCGCTACTTTCTTAACAACGGTATCGTCCGCAACACCGTTGAATGGATCGGTAACTTGGGTCCCACCCAGCCAGTATGTCGCTTGGAAAACTGGTGGTGTGGCACCATTAGATACGACCCGCACTTCAGCCTCATTGCCAGTTTGGGTCCATTTTTTAAAGTAACTGGTGCCGGTGGTTGGAAGACTTTCCACCACAGGCACGCGCTCGGATAGTTTTCCTGGCGCCCAAGACAGCGTATATGGTGTGGCTGCATCATTTTGTTCTGTAATAGCCTTAGTTTTACCGAGTGCCGTAGTATTAAAAGCAGTCGCAGCATTCTCAAACCACGCACCATGCTGTGATAGAAAACCTCGTGAAGGGGTCGAAGCTTCCGTGTAATCAAAGCCAAAACCCCCAGTCAGACTTAACTTGGATCCGTCGGATTTGTTATAAACGCCATAACGGTGAACGGTCTTCCAAGTCGAATCCCGCTTCAGACACTGACCCGCGTTAGGGGCATTGCCGACACCAGTTGGGAAGACCCGACGGTAGAAGTTTGTCGCGTTTGTCTTACCTGCCGTGACAATATCAAACGTCTGATTACCATCATCTTTACCATGCGACCGGCCAAGTATCCTAGTTGCCGTACCGGCAGTGTCATAATACTGAATTTTTGAAGCTGTCGTAGAGTCACGAAGTCCCATCGGAGTGCCTGGGATGCCAGCCATATCATTTGTCTGATAGGAACTAAGTATTACACCACCGCCTTCATCGGCGGTCGCTGCCGTTATGTCCACGTAACCCGATATTGGAGTGGTAGCATTCGTAAATTCATCGCCAACATGCCCTTCAGTAATGGCGTTATTGTAGTACGAAATACTCCACTCACCATAAGGCGGAACGTCAATCGCGTCCTTCGACATAGCCATTGCACCAGCAAATTTGAAACCACTCTGCGCATTGAACCAAAATTGGCCCTCTTGCACTGAGGTAGTGGAAGCTCGTGACATCTTCATAATTGATGAAGATAATTTATCTTTATTACTGACACCCGAAGCATTGATCACCTCGTCCTCCAGCTTACACTCAACTTCGCTAATTAGCGTTTCAAAAGTTGCATTGGACATCTTGTCTGGAGCCGATTGATTTATCATGCACGAAAAGGAATTTGCCATTTGTACGAAATCATTTATGGAATCTTCAGACCATTTATCTGCAACAGCCGTGCTGTAATCAGTGCCTACAGCATTAAATGTCTGAGCAAATACCGGGGTTCCCGACATAGCCACCAATGCCAAAGCACTAGCTGACAATTTGTAAATATTATTCATTTAAATACTCCTTAGATATTATTTAGACGGTACGGCAGAAATCGCAGCGGGCATGCTCATGCCTCTGGCCTTTGCTGCTGTTGTCCCATCGCTGGATCCACCACAGGCTGTCAACAGATAGAAACTTCCCAATATTAAAAATGCACGCATTTAAGTGACTCCTACAAATAAATTCTATCTTTTCATTAAACTAATGATTACAATTTCTCAATAGAATATTTAACAATGTGACGTAAAGTTTAAAAGTTGCGTGAGCATTTGAACTCAATATAAAAAGACACTGTTTCAGCGGTTCTAGCATAGGCAAATTAACTGCCCGGTGGATATTCTGTTAGCTCACCAGAATGCAAAGCCACCCCCACGGCTAAAATGCATTTGCGCAACAGCACCCGAGACACCATTATCATTAATTTTTTGGTATCCTACACCAAGTAATAAGGCTAATTTACAAAAATTTTATATTGGATCTGAAGCTCTATGCGCCCTACTGACCGGCCAATCCTTGCTATCATTTTAAGCCTTGTCGCATTGACGCTATTTGATGCAATGGGATTAATTATCAAGCATCTATCAGACAGCTATTCACCAGCTGAGCTAACGGCTTGGAGAAATCTTTTTGGGCTCGTCCCGGCAGCCATTGCTCTGTGGTCCTCAAAGGCGTGGCGCAGAGGTGGAAAGCACTTCAAACTCCGCCAATGGAAATTGGCCCTTTTACGAGGGGTTATTGTAACCTTTGCCCAGCTTTGTTTTTATATGTCTTTGGGGGTAATGGCTTTTGCCACAGCTTCTACCATTACCTATGCGAGCGCATTATTTACCACAGCACTGGCAATTCCAATTCTGGGGGAGCGCGTTGGCTGGGTGCGTTGGAGTGCCGTTTCAGTCGGCTTCCTAGGTGTTATTATGGTTGTGCAACCGAGCGGCGGCGGCTTTACCGCTTATGCGTTTCTGCCTTTGTCAGCAGCAGCATTTTACGCCCTGTCAGGCGTCACAGCACGCTTATTTGACGGTGACGCCCCAAGTCCATTAGTCAACCTTTATTCAACCATAACCGCGACCATCGGCGCAGCTTTGATCGCCCACTTCTGGGGCGGTTTCCGGCCAATAGCTACGACAACCGACTTGGCTTGGATCTTTTTGATGGGAGGGTTTGGCGGCACGGCTGTGCTGTTTTTGGTGGTTAGTTATAGGATGACTGAGCAGAGCAATTTAGCCCCATTCAGTTATTTTGGCATCCCGCTCGCATTTGTCTTAGGCTGGTTATTTTTTGACGAAGCGCCGTGGGCCACGCTATTCCCAGGTGCTATATTAATCGCAGCGGGTGGGCTGTTGATCGTGTGGCGCGAACGTGCACAGGCCAAGCAGACTTATAATTGGTGAATACGAAATAACCTGCTAGGGGGGGGTGCTGCCAGGCATAAGCCAAGCGCTATAAGCAGTTTTCATTGATAAGTTAAAAATGAACGTATTTTTTGTTATTATTCACCCAAGTTGGGCGGCAGCGGCATGGTCACCAAGTTTGTATCAATGCAGGGCCTGTTCAAAGGACAACATATTTTAGAACGCATCAGTTACTCGAACACGCCGTGCATAAATTTTAAGCAGAGTGTCTATATCCTTTGTATCAGTGAGTTTCCAATGCTTTGGTGCAGCAAGTTTTCGATCATTTCTTAGTGTAAAGACAAACTTCTTGAAGTGCTTTATGATAGCATCTTCGGAAGTTTCAGTTTTTTCTGGTTCTAAGATTGATTTAAACATGGGCTTGAGCTTGCGTTTCTGACCATTCTGCTCAAATTTTATGTTATTAAACATAAAAGAATTTACATACTCCAAATGGTCGTCACTCTCAAATGTTGCCAAAAAGTAGAGCATACCCTGAGTGATTTCTTCTATTTTTTCACCCGTAGCATCGTCGTAATGTAATCGTAGCCCCTTAGCATAGCTATTGGCGAAGGCCCGCAATGGCAGCTGGCCCATCACAAAATTTACAGCTGCGCAGGAACATGTTAGCTTTAAAATCCAATCTGGTGTAAATTTCATTTTTTCTCTACATTATATAAGTAAGTTTTTTGTTTGCATGCTAAACTAGTTTTCAGATTTTACACCCAGGGATAAAAAATCACTGCTATTAACGATAACGGTCAGTCCATTTTCTTTTGAAATCAACGCATAGGGCATTTCATTTTCCATCATTTTAGCTTGAACGTCATGTGCATCATCTGTCTCGTGAAAATAATAATTATCTGATAATAGTATTTGGGCGAGTTCTTTTAATTTACGATTTTCCTCAAGAACTTCAGACATCTTTCCTTCAGCAACTTCTAACGTCTGCACAATACCATGAAATTTACCATCTTCAAAAATGGGCATGTTACGAAAATTTCCCTCTACCATTTTGCTTAATACCGATTCACAATCGGAACTTAGGTCAGCTCTTTCCATGTTTGGTGTCATTATTGTTTCTACTTCATCAGCAAGAACGGTTACCCCGTGTGTTTCTATAGCTACAATTATGTCTTTTTCTGAAATTATACCGACAACTTGCCCATCTATCCCAGCGACTACCATCGCACTATTTGGAGTTTGAGCGATTAGGGATAACGCAGACTTAATACTAGAGCCAATTGCAACTGAAGACTTGTCAGCAGTATCCTCCATGATGTGCAACATTTTAGTTTGCTTTTTCTGAATGAGCTCAGATACTTTCATGTTACTATCCCTTAAGTTTTCACATTCATTTTTAAAAAAATCTTAAACATTTTTCTTTTTTTTGCAATAAATTTCAGCATGCACTCACTTTCTGTCTGAGGCTCGCTGTTTTAATGAAGCTCAAATTGCACCACATAAATCTATGCTCAACCAATGTACCCGAGATGGATCGTTTTTACCGCTATTTCCTTAGCCTTGGTGATGAAGACCCCGCAGAACTTTGTACACAAAGCCAAGATAAGGGGAAAGAAACTAACGGTGTGACGAGGCGTCACACGTTCTTGAAACTTAGTCGAAGCCCTCTAGTTAGTTAAAAAGAATACTAATTCAGTTTTCTTTCCTTTAACTCGGCCAACCCTATAAACTGGGTTGGTCTTTTTTGGTCACGCCGCAAATTCCGACTACAACAACGGCTATAATTGGTCCAAAGCATGCAAGAATTCGGCTAATTATTATGTCCAAAAGCAAAACTAGTTAACATTCAACTTACAACATAAAAAATTCAATTAATGACTACCTGTGAGCATTTATGCTGTTTTCTTCGGATCTCAGCTTCTTTTGCCTTTGCTAGCCACTCATCTCCATCTGGGTCACTTTGATAAATAGATACAGCAATTTCTTCTAAAGCGCGGTACGACTTACACTTAGTACCATTGTCCCGCTCACTTTGGTTGGCTTCTAGGTGTTTAGAAGTAAATGTAATTATAAGTCCAATTAGAACAGTAATTAGTAAAATAATTGTACCTGAAAATAAAATGATTTTTAAATATCGCTTATAAAAGAGAGGCAAGATTTTATCCCTTAAATTTCGTAGTTATTAACTACTAGTCATCCCCTTACTTTAATAAAATCGTCAGCTAGGTCAATTGCTTTGCTTAATTATGAAACTAATGGCCTTACTTACTTGGGCGGGGCCTCTGACCATAGTAAAAGCTTAAAAGTGGTGAGCCATATTGTTGATTAAGGGATGTTTATTTTTACAGCCCACCAGCAGATATTAATCTCATTCGTTAGAATTGATTGGGGACACTAATGAATTTAAAACTGCTATTTACAGAATTGGAGAAAATTTTTCAGGGCCACTGACTATCGAGTCCCAGGTTCGTAGTGCGCTCCAAAGTTCCAAGACTACCTTTGAACCCCAAAGTTATCCCGCGCCACTCCCACAGGCCTTTATTAATGTGATGGAGCGCGCAGATGCTAATCCAATTTGTAAACTGATCACTGAAAT
>MDSY01026568.1_pt1 | contig 11507 bp, 8 predicted proteins | sample 811131 | NCBI WGS metagenome assembly MDSY01 (sample SAMN05326643, study PRJNA326480) | marine metagenome | isolation source: seawater | place: Atlantic Ocean: South West | collected 2010
TAAAGCCTGTATTAGTAGAATCAGCTTTTATATCTTCTAATAAATAATAAATACCTCCTGTAGTTTGTATTAACAACTTTGGACAACTAGGATTATTATCTTTTCTTAGACAATATTGTTTTAAATTAGTGGTCAGATTATCCATTTTTTTAAACCTTTCTGTATTTGATTGGTCCTTATCCTTGTCCGAGGAATCGGATATTACTAGCTGTTCCAAGGTATCGGGTATTACTACCTTAAGTTGGATTGTATGTCCTCGTTTTAACATGTGGATCATTTGGTTTGGCGAATCTTCTGGAGTTTTCATCGGTGGGTTTTCTTCAGATAATTCAAATGTGTTAATATCATTAGACAAATTATATATTGTTTCTTCAGATAATTTTTTTAATGTACCATTTAAAGTAAAATCTACAAAATTGCCCTTTGCATCCTCTTTTAGTTGTTTTGCTACTTTAATAATTTGGTCTGATACAGTTTTAGTAATTTTGCCCTGCATCCATTGATAAAACTTTTGTATGTTTTCAATTCTCCATTGAACAATTAGTTCATAGTTACCTCTACTATCTGTAGTAGATAAAATTACTTTTGCTATAGCTTCTTGTGAAGTTGAATATAGCGAACCTAAATTGCGAGGTGGATTTCTATATTTACGTTGACTTGACCAAGCATTATACCAATCAAAATAACAATTTTCATAGTCACCTAATATTATTCTATCTACTACAAAATCTAATAGATCTTTTAAATCATCTTTAGTATTTCCCCATTCGAATGATTGATCCGATTGGTATTCCCATAAAGGTAGTCTTTCTAACTTAAATGGCGTTTTTATATCACTGTCTTCAACATCCACCGATTTATGTGTAGATGGATGCATGTGTACAGATGCTGCACTATTTATAGAATCAGTCACAATTTCAGTTTGGGTTGAATCTATCAATAATTTATTCCATTCATTTACTTTTTTCTGATATTCTTGAATATCACAACTTTTATTCCAATTCCAATTTTTGGTAGAGTTCCATCTATTGATAAGTGGATACCATTCAGAAAATGCAAAAATACTGGGGATTTCATTTACTATATTTTCGTAATTAACGACCTCTTCTATTATATCAATCTTTTCGGAAAATTCTTTTTCTATTCGTTTACCTAATTTTACCATTTTATTTGTTTTTTTTTCGATATCATTAGCAATAGCGTTATCATCACCTATTGCATCGAAAGTCTTATCTATTATTTTTTCCGCTATAATTTCTTTGAAAGGTTTAAAGCCTCCTTGAAGATTTTTTTTTTCTATATATTCATCTCTCCAATCTAAATAATTATCATAAACATCGAGCCTATCTTTACCCCTTTTTGTTCCATTATCTATACATTGATGAATATGCTTAATATACGTTTCACATATTAGTTCAAGTACGGTATTACCCCGTCTCTCTTTAAACATATCTATATGTACTTTATAAAATTTGTTATATCTTTTATCATTATTTTCCTGTGATCCGTTTAAATTATTTTCATTCTTTTCAGCATTTCCATTGCAAATTTGATCGGCGCTAAGCTTAGATTCACTGGACATTTTATACGGATTTAACTTATCTATTATTTTTTTTAATTTATTAAATGCGGGATTATTAAAATAATGGCGGGTGACAGGACGACTTTTTGTGGGGAGCTTGATCATAGTATGTAACTCACGATTTTTATTCCCAGTATTATTATACCATACAGTTAAAAATACTCTATAAAAATTAATATGATAATAATCACTAGTTGGACATGGAAGAATATTTGTATTAACTGGAATACTTGATTCTTCCACGTCTTCCAAGAGTTCAGTAATTATCTCTTCTTGCTCTTTATCTTTAGCCTTTTCTTTTATCAACTTTTCATTGAAATCTATACCTGAATTAATTTTATTATATATATGAACTACATTCGAATTAAATATATAGCCCTTCTCATTTATAATATGATCATTACTTACCTTGTTAGAAATATTATCATTATTTAATATATAGTCATCAAGACGTATTACAAACTCGTTTTTGTCTTGTGTTAATATAGGCTGTCCATCTACACAACTCTCTAATATATATGGAATAATATATTGTAATTTGTTTTTAATTTCGTAATGGGTAGTATCTATATCTTCTACATGTGTTTTATATTCATCTTTTATTTTATCTATTACTAAAATAATTAATTTAATAAATATAGATTTATGATACTCATCTTTAGATAATGGAATATCATTTTTATATTTTGTACACATAAAATAGTAAAGTAAACATACAAAATGATACATACCTATATCTGTTTCAGGTTCATTTTTTGAAAACGGTTTTAACAAACCATTTAGCATTTTAGCTCTAAAATGTTCCATTACACCCAAAGATGCAAATGCAGCTATTTCTTTAATCACGAAACTAGTTGCTGAATAAACTACCGCAGCAGCACTACCTGCTTCTATAAGTGACGTAGCATCCGCTCCTACCGAATCGATGGTCGGGCTATCAGAGTTACCACTTCCCCCTTTCAGGGTATTAATATAGTTTTTAATAAGAAGTTCACCCTTAATACTGTTTATATTTATAGGTAAATTATTAAATGGACTAATTATATAATCATAATTATGTATATTATGGTTAGTATTTTTTTTGAGTAGTGTCTTCCACTCTTTTTGGAGTTTTCCTCCTGACATATTAATATATTTTTTAATTATTTTTTTCCCCTTGTCGGTATTTATATTAATTATTTTATTATTATTTGGATCTATAATATATTGATAATTATACATTTATAATATATCATTATTATTTTTTAATTAAAGTTTTTATATTATGTAATAATAAATGTATAATTATTTGTTTAATGTAATAAAAAAAAGAATTCCGTCTATTTCTTCTACAGAGCTAATTGCTTTAAGAAGTGGTAATACTAGTATTGATAGAAATATTTTACAAGGTAAAATAATATATCCTAAATATAAAGAAAATAATTTTAAATTTTCAGATACAGAATTAAATAATTTATTGAGTAATTTTGATGGTAGTAAAATATATCCTAATAATAATAATAATAAATGGATTAATTATTTAGCCAAAAATAAATATTTTAGTTTTTTAATAGATGAAAAATATGGCGGTATCAAATTATCTACAAATGAATTGTCGGATATATTAACTAAAATAACTAGCGTGGACCCGGCTTTAGGGGTGGTAACTATGGTACCTAATTCTCTTGGTCCAGGAGAACTAATAACTATGTATGGTACTGAAATACAAAAAGATAAATATTTACCCAATTTAGCAAACGGAAATTTGATACCTTGTTTCGGATTAACGGGGCCAGAAAATGGTTCAGATGCTACTGGTTCTATAGATAAAGGTATAGTAATAAAAGAGGATAATAAAGTAAAAATTAAAATTTCAGTGAATAAAAGATATATTACTTTAGCACCAGTAGCTAATTTAATGGGAATCGCATTTGATCTAGAAGATCCCGATAATCTAATAGGTAAATCTGGAATTACAGTAGCTTTACTTGATAGAAATCATCCAGGATTGATACAAAATACACACCATAATCCATTAAACGTTGGATTTCCAAATGGAACAATTAAAGGCGAATTTATCATTGATGTAGATCAAGTTATAGGTGGGGAAGAAAATATTGGTAATGGTTGGAAAATGTTGATGGAATGTTTATCAGCTGGAAGGGGAGTTAGTTTACCTGCTACTGCAAATGCAAGTAGTAAGGTATCTTCATTTGGAATATATAATTATATTAAAGTTAGAAAACAATTTAAATTACCGTTAGCTAATATGGAGGCTATACAAGAAAAATTTAATAATATGATATACAATACATGGATAATCCAATCATCGGTAGCTTTAACCAATGATATTTTAGATAGTGGTAAATCACCTGCAGTGATTAGTGCAATTATGAAACAACAAACAACTGAAAGAGGGCGTATAGTTTTAAATGAAGCAATGGATATACACGCGGGTGGAAGTATATGTTTAGGTGATAGTAATTATTTAGAAAAATTTTATAAAAGTGCACCAATTGGAATAACAGTGGAAGGATCTAATACATTAACAAGAAGTTTAATAATATTTGGACAAGGTTTAAATAAAAGTCATCCATATATATATCCTATATTAGATTCTATATTAAATAATGATTTAGAAAAATTTAAAATTAACTTTAATGGAATTGTGAAACATTCTTTACAATTATACTATAAAAGTCTAAGTTTCAATAATAGTTTAGAACAACAAATTATAAATTTCGCAAATTTGACTAATTTTGTAGCTATAAAAGGTGGTGCCTTAAAAAAAGAACAAATGTTATCTGGTGATATGGCGGATATATTTAGTAATTTATATTTAGCGGCCAGTGTAAAATATTATCATATTAATAATAATGCTAGTCTTGAATTAACATCATATACTATTCAAAGGTTAATGAATGAAAATCAAGAAAAAATAAACAAAATTATCGATAATCTAGGTCCCGAAAAGTATTTACTATTACATTTAAAAAAGCCGGTGAAAACGATATCATATAGTAAAGAAATTGATATTTTCAATGAAATAATGAGTAACCCAAATATTATCCACGAAATTAAAAAAAATATTTATGTTAAAGATAATATTCTAGAAGATTTAGAATCCATAAATAATATAGATGATCAAAGTTTAGAATATAGGGATTTAAAAAATAGAATTATTAATGTAGGTGAATTTGACAATTAAATATTCACAATTTAATAATCAATATTTTATTATCAGTAAAATATTCATTATTAGTTTAAAATAATTTATCCCACATAGGAATATTAGTCATAAAATTAAATTCACCACTATTTTTATTTAATTCACCACCATCTATTCTAACTATTTCACCATTTATATAGTCCGCATCTTCACTAGTTAAATACATAGCTAATTTAGATATTTCATCTGGAGAACACATACGGCTTCTTGGATTTGTATAGTCATTTAAATATTTGAAAATGTTTAGAGGATCTAATTTAGTAGCGCCTCCACTATTACTAATTGGACCTGGAGCAATACCTACAAATCTCATATTATGTTTACTCCATTCTACTGTTAAGCTTTTAATTAATGTATCCACGCCGGATTTAGCAACTGCAGATGGTATTACTAAAGCGGAACCAGTAGTTGCATATGTAGTACTGATATTTAAAAATACGCATTCTTTTTTATTTTTAATTAGTTCTTTACCAAAAAGATGAATAGTATTAAAACTTCCATTTAAAACTATATCAATTATTCTATTCCAACCATTATTTGATATTTTATTTAAAGGGCAAATAAAATTACCAGCAGCGTTGTTAATTAATACATTAGGTAACATATTTTTACTGGATAAATCGTCTTTAATTATTTCAACTTGTTTATAATTTGATATATCAACTGGATAATATAAATTTTTTTTATTATTAAGAGTATTAAGCGTTTTGTTAAGACGTTCCATTTTTTGTAGATTTCTAGATAGATTTATAATAGTGGCTCCATTTTTTGCATAATTGATAGCTAAATTTTCACCTAATCCTGAATTAGCACCAGTTATCAATACAACTTTATTTTTATAAATTAAATTTTTCAACATTTATTAGATACATAATTATATTTTTAAGCAACTATAATATAATATCAATTTATTAGATTAAAGTATTTAGTATACAATTTCACATTTTTCTTGATATTTTATGTAATCTTTCTCTAGATTCAGGTGGATTATACACATTATATTTCCACCGTACGCGATATTTTTTTTTGCATCTCCCATTTTTTTTTTTGCAATTATTGTCTCCTTTGTCCGCCATAGCACATCTTCCAGATTGTATATTTATAGCACATGGTTTATTATGACCACCATTTAGAAAAATAAAATATGTATAGATTATCTGTCTACCTAATTTTCCAAAAGTGTCTACTTTTCTACCAGTTTTTGGATTAGTTATTTTATGGTACATAATATCATGTAAATTTTGTTCCATATATATATATATATATAAATTTTTAAGAACTACATTTTTTATAATCGAAACCACAAATAATAGAGCTTAATATCCATAAAAATATTATTACAATAATTGATATACATAAATATGTTTTAATTTTTTTACATAACATTTCTCTTCTAAGTTTTTTAGCATTCCTATTAAATTGAAAGGCAGCCGAATCTAATTCATCTGTTTTATCAACTAATGATTCTAATTTTTCACCTCTTTCTAATACATTGTCTATAGTTTGTACCATTACGTCTTTAACCGAATTTAGTTTTTCTTTTACTAATACTAATTTTTGACTACTATCTATATCATCCATAATGGATATTTAAAATAAAATAAAATTCATATCAAATTTATATAATTAATAATAGATATAATATTAAAAATATTTAAAAATTACTATTATACTATTTTATAAATGAGTAGAGTGTTAAAAAACTTGGTAAATGGTAAATGGCATAAAACAAAAAAATATACAAATGTTATAAATGTTACCAATGGAAAAATTAATCATAAAGTACCGGAAACATCGATAAATGAGTTAGGGTTGTTTATTAATTCTATTAAATCAGTACCAAAAAGTGGTTTACACAATCCATTCAAAAATCCAGAAAGATATCAAATGTTAGGAGACGTATGTTTTCGAACAGCACATTCTTTACATGATAAAAATATTAATAATAAAATAATAGAAGAAATAATATCTGTAACTGGTAAAACAGAACAACAAGCATATGGTGAATTAGTAGTATCTAGAAAATTTTTAGAAAATTTTTCAGGTGATCAAGTTAGATTTTTATCAAAAGGTTTCAATGCTCCAGGTGACCATTTAGGGCAAATGTCTAATGGATTTAGATGGCCATATGGTAGCGTTGCTATTATATCACCTTTTAATTTTCCATTAGAAATACCTTTATTACAGTTGATGGGTTCACTTTTTATGGGTAATAAGCCGTTATTAAAGGTAGATTCTAGAGTTTCTATAGTAATGGATTCAATCATTAAGATTATGCATGATAATGGTTTACCTGAAAAAGATGTAGATTTAATACATTGCAGTGGTAACGTAATGGAAAATTTGTTACAAAAATCAAATCTTAGACTAACTCAATTTACGGGATCTAGTATAGTTGCAGAAAAGTTATCTAAAGAATTATATGGTAAAGTAAGAATTGAAGGTGGTGGTTTTGATTGGAAAATTATTGATAGTAAGAAAGATATTGATCCAAAAGTTGTATACCAAATATGTAATAAAGATGCATATTCATTTAGCGGTCAAAAATGTTCCGCGCAATCAATGCTTTTTATAGACGATTCTTGGGATTTAGATATTTTCAAAGATAATTTAAAAAAATTGGCCGATAAGGAAGAAATGGGACCTATTATTACTTTAAACTCAGATGAGATGATTAATCACGTTAATCAACTGCTTAAAATTAAAGGCGCAAAATTATGGTTTGGTAATAAAAAAATCGATAATAGTAATATTCCTTCCAGTCTTGGTCATATACAACCTACTGCAGTTTATATACCCATAGAAGAAATAAATGAATCAAATATTAAATTAGTAACGCGTGAAATATTTGGACCAGTACAAATAATAACATCTTATAATAATATAGATAAAGTTATAGATATATGTGAAAAAATAAATGATAATCTTACTGCGGCAATTGTATCAAATAATCCCAAATTTGTAAATTATGTATTAGGTAATACTATAAATGGTACTACTTATATAGGAGAAAAAGCTAGAACTACTGGAGCACCTCAAAATCATTGGTTTGGTCCATGTGGAGATCCTAGAAGCGCCGGTATAGGTTCACCGGAATCAATCATACAAACTTGGTCATGTCATAGAGAAATTATAAGAGACGAATAAATGTAAATAAAGTATATCCATATAATATATTATAAAACTCCATAGTATTTCAGAGCTTCTAATGAAGCATTTTGTTGTCCATCTTGTTTCTTTTTACCTACTCCTCTACCTACAATATAGCCATCTTTACTTAGAACCCCTTCGGTAAAAATTCTTTTATGAGGAGGACCATCTATTGAAATAGATGTATATTGTGGAGTAATCTTAAATTCTTTTTGAAAATATTGTAACAACTGTTCTTTATAATTTTCTTCCTTTTCCAATAGTTCTTCAAAATCGATAACTTTTTCAAGTAAATTTTCAATAAAGGCATTTGCAATCTGCCATCCAGGTCCTATTAGTCTTTGATTACCTAAATTATTAACTACGTCTGAATAATATTTTGTATTATTTTGATCTAAGAATAAAGCACATATAAAAGCTTCCATAACATCTTCTAATATTCTATTATTATATCTACCTTGAGTAGTTTTTTCTTCTACTTGTTTTGAGATAATTAAATGGTCTGGAAAATGAAGAAATTTTGCAAATTTAGCTAATGAATTTTTACGAACTAGTTTAGTTTTTAAAACAGTTTTAAATCCTTGGTCTCGATCCGGATATTTACGGCATATATAAAACGCAGCTGAAAAATCCAAGACTCTATCACCTAAAAATTCTTGATTTTCATAGTCATCGTTTTCATTAAATAAGGGTATAGCATTATCAGGTTTTGGAGTTAAAATTATTTTATTTTTATCATCTTCGTTAAGAATAAATTTCTTAACATAGGAAGGATGTATAAAAGCGGTTTGATACAATTTTAAATTATTAATTTTTATAATATTTCTACTATCTACAAAGCCACCGGTTTCTAAAATAGTATATACATCGTCTTCGGTTAATAATCTATTACGTTCGTTCCATGGATCTATTATAATATTACCGTCTTCTGTCATTATGATTATATGTAAGCTGTATATTTTTAATTACTTATCAAATTTTGATTTATATTTAAAGAATATTTATAATATATAAATATTATGAATAAAAATTTTCATGAAGATGATTATGTATTTAAAGGTTTTGGTAATAATAGTTTAAATTTTAAATATGTGAAAAATATAGCTGTTAATAATGATATTATTAATTATATCCACTATACAAAAAAAAAAGATGTAACTAATATGTTAACACTTTTAAATAGTGTTTACAAAAAAAGACGCTTATTTTATCTTGATGACGATTATCAAACATTTGAGAAATATAGATATAGCTTATATAAAATTAAAAAATTCTTGATGATAAATAGATTATCCATTGATTATCAGGTAATTAATACAGAATCATTAGAATTAGAACCTTTTCAAAAAGATGATCATATAGTTGAATTAATTAATGATAATAAGATATATAAATTTAAGATTGAAGATTTATTACATGTATATAAATACGCATTACATAAAACTTCAAAAAATATTTATTTAAATCATAAAATGGAACCTCCTAAAAACCCATATACTAACTTATCTTTTACACTAAAGGATAATATTATAATATTTGATAATTTTACAAAATACTATATGAGAAAAAAGTGTATAATGCCTGCATATTTGTCTGGTTACCAAGAATGTTATTACGATGTTAACACCTATTTTATTAAATATTATTTTACAATAATGATTAAATCAGTGTCTGATTATGTATTAGATCTTAATTATAGAGACTTTTATATGGAGTTTTTAGATATGGTTGATAGTAACGATGTATTAATTGGATCATATTGTAGTAAATGCTATTCCAAGTTAAATTTACGAGAAATTTTTACTCATACAGTTATATTATTTATATTAAACTCAAATCGTATATACATATATGGAAATTATACGATAGATTATATGAAAGTTGCAAAAAAAAATAATATATTTTTTGATAAATACCATCAATTTAAACATAGGAAAAAAATTAAAAAATATAATTTAAGATCATTGCCCACCATATCTAGATATCCTATAAATAATTCACATAGTTCAAGTAATTTAATTCGGGAATCGGAAAGAATCACGTCGGAAATTATAGATGAAGTTCAAAATAATATAAGTGCATTACGAAATAATTCACAAGTTAATTCAAATTTATTAATAAGACCAGATTCACCAGTATCTTCTCCAACAAATTTTCCAAGAATACATACAAATAGTATGAGACATACAGTGTCTAGTTTAGTTAATGATAATAGTGATACCAATTTATTGATACGTCCTAATTCACCCAACGTTTCTCCACCAGATATTTCAACCACTAGTTTAGAATTACAAGATTTAATTAATAGAGATTTCGAATTATCTCGTTAACATAAAAGTATATGATATGGTGGACATATATTTTTATTTAACTTAGTTAAAATAAAAATTTAATAATATTATTAGCAGATTTGACGGATATTTTCCGAAATTTACTTTCTTTTGAAGGTAAATTTTGTATATATTCAACTCGTTCATTTTCTGGTATGTCTAATAATGTATTAATCAAATTATTAATTGTATTAAAATTCATGAGAATTCTTTCGGCAGTTTTTAACGATACGTCTGGAATACACGATAACATTAGTTTATTACACAATTCTTTGTCTATATTTTTATTTTTTTTTATTTTGGTTGAATTAAAAAGATCGTCTTGATAATCAGTTTTTGAATCTAAAAATGTTAATCCTTGTTTTTCTATTTTTTTATAGATAGTTTCTATAAAAAATATAGTTTCATTTTCATCATGTGTATGTATAATGTTTATTTTATCTCTCATGATAGTATTTATCATTGATGATACAATAGTTTCATTGTTCACATGTGAATATTTATATGAACTATTTTCAATACATAGATTACCTTCTACTAAATAAATTATTTTATCACATGGATGTGTGGCGAGTAATCTTTTTTTTTGTTCTCTAATTCTACCATCTTTTATAGAAGAGGCATAATCAGAAAGTGTTTTCCGTTCTATTATTAATAATACATTACCATCATGCTTTAATATATAATCACCTATATCAAGATTATCATATTTTATGTTTAAATTACTATCAAATATATTTTTAATAGTTTCTCTATTGTCTATAATTAATTCCATTCCTGTTAATATTTAATAGATATATGTATTTATGTAAAAATAAAAAATATAAATATATAGTAAATGCCTTCTAAATCTCCAAGTAAATATATAAAGAAAGCATATCAAAATGCGGTTCATAAATTAAAAACAAGTGTAAACAAAAAGATGCTAGGTCAAACAGTAGATGAATTAGATAACTATTATACTAAAAAATTTACAGATATAACACCCGAAGAATTTTTGTATAGTTTATTAGATGAATATTATAAAAATATACCTGAAAAAGACTTATCCGTTGCAAGTATACTATTAAATGCACGTTTACAGATTACAACTATACATTCGCCCATTTATATAATATTATCCAATCTAAAAAATAATTTAGAAGATTCACTTGAGAATGGAATGTTAAGTGCAGAAAAGTTAGTTAATTTGCCTGATAAATTAAAAAAAAGTATATCAGATATTATTAAAAAAGTA
>MDSY01095383.1_pt1 | contig 11507 bp, 13 predicted proteins | sample 811131 | NCBI WGS metagenome assembly MDSY01 (sample SAMN05326643, study PRJNA326480) | marine metagenome | isolation source: seawater | place: Atlantic Ocean: South West | collected 2010
CCGTCTTCACCACTATTCAAAACAATAATATTGTCTTTAATGGCCGTATCGGTTGTTTCAACAATTGTACGAGTACCAGTAACTGTTAAGTTTTTGATTGAGACATCACCAAAAGTAATAGTTCCTGTCGTATCGAATTTTATTCCTCCTTCTGAAGGAGATGATAAAGTTGCTTCGCTTCCTATTTTAATTGAGTCTGAGGATACAATTAAATCGTCAAAATGTCCGCTCCTAAACGGTAACGAAGGAGACCCTAAATTAATAGTCCCACTTGCATTAGGTAAGATTTCTCCCGAAATTGTTCCCCCCGCTTTGTTAAGTTTTATATCTTGTATCTCTCCTGTAGCAGTTTGTAAGGTAGAAATATCGGAATCGTTACTGGTAATTTGGGATTGTAAATTATTTCCCGTCGATATTAAGTTGCCGCTTACAGTATCAATATCATCTTGAAGATTTTGGCCTGTCGTAATTAGGTTTCCGCTTAGGGTATCTCTTTTGCTATCTAGGGTGTTACCAGAAGAAATCAAATTACCGCTTAGGGTATCTCTCTTTTGATCTAAGGTATTACCTGTTGAAATAATGTTTCCGCTTAAAGTATCCCTTTTCTCGTCTAGAGTATTTCCTGAAGAAATTAAATTTCCGCTCAATATATCTCTTAACGAATCAAGATGATTACCTGTAGATATAATTGTGTTAGTGAGTGTTGTGCCTGTTGTTATTAAGTTACCACTTAATGTAGTTATGTCGGCATCATTACCAATAATCTGATTCTCTAAATTATTTCCTGTAGAAATTATGTTTGTATTAATTGATGCAATGTCTGAATCATTGCTATTAATTTGGGCCTGAAGATTATTACCTGTTGAAATAAGATTCCCACTTAAAGTATCACGCGAAGCATCTAGGGCATTTCCCGTCGATATTAAATTCCCACTTAAAGTATCCCTTTGTGAATCTAAAGTATTCCCCGTTGCGATTAAATCGGGGTCAGTGGCAAAAGTTCCAGAGTTTAAATATAGAAGAGATTCGCTTGATGAATCAACAGCTACTAGCCCTCCATTGGCCGGAAATTGAGTTTGCAAGGAAGAATAATCATTGGGCGCATCAACTAAACCTGTGAACTTGACCGCCCCACCACCTTCTCCACCTACTCCCGTAACAGGGGGTATATCGTAGGCAATTCCATCTCCCGCGCTATTTACTTTTAAATATTTTCCTTGGTTTCCTGCTAATGTTACATCATCCAAATCTTTTATATGAGTGGCAAAATTGCCCGTCATGGAATGAAAAACAGACAAGCCGCTTAAGGTGTTTACTTCTGTAGTAAGGTATGATCCTGTTGAAGCAAGATTAGTTGTTAAGGTTTGACCAGTAGTTATTAAATTAGCGGCTACTGTAGACCCTGTCGATTGTAAATTAGTTGTAAGATTAGCGATATCTGTGTCATTGGTAGTAATTTGGCCTTGTAATGTTTGTCCTGTTACTACAAGGTTGGGAGCTAGCGCTAACTCGCTCCCGTCTACCGCAACAGGAAAGTTTAATTCAAACCTATCAGTATTATCGTTAAAAAGTATTGTAGCATTTTCTAGAGTTCCCCTATCTACAACTAATCCTCCCGAAGTAAGAGTAATTCCCGCTCCAGCTTCACCGCTATTTATTACAATTATATTATCTTTGACCGCGAGATCAGTAGAACTTATTATAGATTGAGTTCCTGTTACAGTTAGATTCTTAACCTTAATATCGCCAAAGATAGTTTCTCCCTCGGTATCGAAACTAAACCCCCCTCCCGGTCCTGCCGAAATCGTAGCCTCATCTCCTAATTTTAAAGAGTCAGCCGCAAGATGAGCTGTCTTTGCATAAAGATTCAAAAACCGCTTGGAAGGTGAACCTAAATCTACCGTATCAGTTTGGTGGGGAAGAAGAGCCCCAGAAATAATACCTCCCTTTGTCCCCAGTTTATCTTCCTGTAGATTTGTGGTGACGATAGCTGTCGATGTTTTTCCCTCTACCGACGTTTCGGTTTTGCCGCTGATTACAACATCTACAGAAATAGCCATTTTAAGAATTAGATGGTTGAGTCACTTCAGGAAAGACATTGAAATCGCCTTTCATTAATTTTACTACAGCGCCATTAGCGTCTTCTCCGGCTCCTGTTGGGTATCTTTCTATATCATAAACAAATTGACCCACGGGCAAGTCTACAGTTTGAGTTCCACTTAAATAAATGTCAATTAAACCACTTATCCATGCGTCTCCATTATTTCCCGAAACAATAGTAGGCGAAAGATCTATAAGAGAAGAAGCGCTACTGTAACGATATTTAACTACTCCTCGAGCTCCATAACCGCTCAAATCTATAGCGTTTCCGTTCGTGTCCTTTACATTTAACCGAACACTTAATTCCGAACCTTGAGAAGCGTCAAAATTATAAACCGTTGCCATATAGTTTTATTACACTATATGCAGGTTTTTTTTGAAATATTATCTTCCTTCTGAAAGTATTTTCATGCCTTCGGCATTTATCTTCGCATTAGCATCCGGTTCTGTGATGGGTTTTTTATAAGCGGATACATGTTTTCTAAATTCTCGCATTAACCTTTCCCTTAACATTCCTCTATTATCAATAGGAATAATACCTACCCTAGAAGCATGACTTTGCAGGTCTGACATGTTCATGTCGTCTAAACGCTTTTGATATTGCATGTCATCCATCGTACCATACATACTGCTTCCATCGTCTCCCCATATTTGGTCTAGAGTAGTTGCCTCAAATTTTTCTACTTTTGCATGAGTTTGAGACATTTTTTTAACAGAAGTCTTTTTTGAAGTTTTCCTTTTTGCTGCCATAATCTTATTCCTTATAGTAGTAGAAAATACACTTTTTTTCCAAAAAATAGAAAACCCCGACCCTTACGGGCCGGGGTTGCTAAATGTTATTTATTAGCGATTATGGACGCTCAAACACTAAACCAACCAAAACACGAGCATCAAGAAGGACACGTCCTTCTTCGATACCGCCGTAAAAGCCGGTCTTGTCTTGACGTTGAGCGAATTGGTCATCCGGAAGAGCGGTGAAAGTACCACCTGTCTCAGAATTCCGAGCAACTGGACGAACCAATGCTTCACGAGAACGATCCACACCTACAACAACCTGATCATCACCAGTAAAGGTACCTCCATAAAAGGTGCCAAACAAAGTGTTGTACTTCTGGCCATTACCGAATTCGATAAGATCAATAACATTGATACCGAAAAGGTTCTGGAATCCAGCGGTGCGATACATTTCGTCCTTCACGCCGTCTCCAACCTGCTCAGCACTAGAGCTAAACGGATTGAAGGCAAGGTGACGGATGTCTCCTACGATCTCTGGAGAAACGAACAAGTCCGTAATTCCACGAGAATAAGGAGCAGCTGGAGTACCACCAGCATAAGAAGTATTAAGCCTCTTCATCTTTACCATCATATCGTTAAGATAAGCTAAGCTAAACTTAGCGTCACTCTCAGATGTCTTATCAACAACGTTATCGCCAGCAGAACCACTACCAGTGGCGCCTTTAGCTTCTGCAAGGCCCTTCAAAAGAACTGCCCAAGCGTTACGATCCTGCTTGACCAATACTTCGTTAGCCATACGCTCAACTGATTTGCTTACGACGTCCAAGCGACTCTTACGAGCATACTTTTTAAGGAAGCTTACCGCACTATCAAGTTTGTAAGTTGAGATTTTCAACTCAGCGTTACCTGCAATTTGAGAAGATGGAAGACCACCTGCCATTTGCTGGGACCAAATAGTAACGTAGTTATCAGTTCCACGTTGATCATAGAACAAATCTAGCGGATAACTAGGATTGTCGTCTTCATCATACTCTACGTTAGTATAAACATACGCAGCCGTATTTGCTTGATCTAGAACCTGCTGAACAACTGGTCCGATAAAAGCGGCAAAAGCCTCTGTTGCCGGACGAGAAATATCTGGGTTCTTGGAGCCCATAGCCTTGATTAGTTCGACCTGCTCCGGAGTATTTTTAAGTTTTAATTTCATATCAATTTTCTCCTTTTATTAACCTTGGGTGAAGTCGAATTTAACCAAAACTGAACCGTCCGCATCTGGACCGCCCAAAGTTCTGCCGATTCTGTTATTAGTAGCCTTGGCTCCCAAATTGGTTACCTGACCACTACCTGTAGCGAAAACGTCTTGATCCTGAAGGATGCCTGCAGAACTAGCCCATGCACCAGTTGCCATAAGGAAAATTCCTCGTGTAGCAATTGGAACTGCCTGACCTGTTAAACTGCACTGCAATTCAGCCTGCTTACGCGGGTTGAACTTCAAAGCTTCTCCGTTTTCGTCATATTCCCGAACGTCATAAAGCATAATGCCTAGAGCAGCTTCATCAGCTCCTCCATCAGTATACTGAACGTCCGCCGCCACTCCCCACCGTGTAGAAACGGTGTTTGCGTATCCAGCACCAACATTGCCAATTTGGCTTAGCTCATTGGTATTGCTCCAACCTGTCAAAACCTTAACACATGATCCAGCATAAACTACATCACTTGTGCCAAGTGCTTGATTGGGGTCACCAAAAGCGAACAAATTGATAACATCGTGCTCACTGTAATCCCTAAAGGGCTTTAGTCTTTCGTTTGCCATAATGTATATCTCCTAATTATTTATTTACTAAAATCGAATTGATCCATAGCAAAAGCTTTGCTATACTTTTCGAAAACCGTAGGTTCTTCAGCAGGAGAAGATGTCGGAATATTTTCCGTTTCACTTTTAGCGTTATCTACTGCATGCTCAACAACCTCCTTAACTGCAGAAGCGGAAGCTTCTGCGGGTGCTTCTTCAGCTGGTGTCTCAGCTGGTGCTTCAGCAGGAGCCTCAGCCGGAGCTGCTTCTTCTGCTGGCGCTTCCTCATCCTCATCAGAGTTAGCTTTTGAGGATAAAAGAACTGAAAGCGTTTTATCCAATTCAGTGAAAGCCTCTTCGTCAAGGTCTCGAATCTGAGAGGCGATAACCTTGCGGTCTTCGTCTGTCAATTTAAAACGCTCATCGTAAGATGCCATTCTCTGATTGAATGCTTCCAATTTTTCAGCTTCGGCTTTTTCAGCCTCAAGCTTTTCTAATTGAGCCTTAATATCTTCCAACTGCGTCTTCAAGGAATCGTGTTCCTTGGAGAGCGTCTCGTGCTGTTCACGAGCGTCTTTCAAGGACTCCTCTTTTTCAGCTTGCTCGGAGGAATACTCCTCCGAAGCTTTCTTGAGGCTCTCCTGAATAAACTCATGAATAGCAGAAGCAGTTAGCGTTTGTAAAGACTCGTCCGTTATGTCTTTCAAGTTTTCTATTTTCATAGCTTCTACTTTCTTTGTTTTTACAGTATTATTTGTATTTTGGGAAATCGTTTCTTCCTCAAGAGACTCTTCCGCCAAAGCTTTTTGTTCAGCAACGCCATTTTCAGTAAGGACACCTTTAACATCCGCAGCTGGATTTTCGGTCAACCCTATACCTAATGGCACTACATTATTGATAACCTTTCTATAAACATTCGAGTTATCATCAAATTTTCCTTCTCCCCCAAAACCTTTAAGTTTATCCATATGTTTTTCTACTTCTTCGGGGTCAGTTATTTCAAGGGCGTTTTCTATATTCTTTTCCTCTCCCTCTAAAACGACTAAATTATATTCGCTAAAACCAAGTTCCCAACTTGCGCTAATACCCATATACTCTTCACTAGTAGGGTCACTAGAGCTTTCAATTTTATCAGCTAAAGTTTCGTTTACTACTTTCCATATAACTCCACCTAGAGTTACATTGAAAGGTTCTTTTAAATTCTTAACTTCTTCTTTCTTTAATGGCTCATCACTTCCGAAACGAGAAAACCCTGCGGTTAAAATAGTGCCCACTACTGATTTTCGATTGTGTTCAATATTAATAGGTTTATTGACGAAGTTATCATACATTGCCACCGCTGTATCAGTATCCACCACGTCCCCATTTTTATTTACTCTGTTAGCTACAAAAGCATTAAAGGCTACGGGGAGAAGGTCTACGTTTTTTTCTACATCAACGTCAGGAAGAAACTTTTCCAGCTCTACCATTGAAGCCAGAGCTAAATATTTATCCTTTTCTTCGGAAACTACCGGTTTGATAACCGAACTAAAAGTAGTAGTATATTTAGGTTTTTTCATATTAAAATTCTCTTTCTAACCTATAGTTTATAATGTTTTGAATTGACTCTTTACGTGTTTCTATATAAAGATCATTAACACTTTCAAAGTTAAATTCTAAATTAAGCTCTTTAAGCTCTTCTTTTGCTTGTGTAACATATGAATCCATAGTGGACACATTAAAATCTTTTCCTTCCGCTACGCTTAAAAAACGATTAACGTTAGCCATACACCATGTAGGAAGATTATAGGTAGAGTTGGGCACGTAGGATTCTTCTGCGCTTTTATAAGTCTCTATTAGTGAATCGACTCGTAACTTTGCAGGACTCTTTTTTACCTTTGATTTAAAACACTTTATTAAATCAGAAGAAAAAACAATATATTCATCAATCTCAACTTCTTTACTTATAGAAGGCGAAGACTTACCATAGACATCAATCATTTTAACATTTTCCCCTTTTGGAAAGGCGTCGCCCGTAATGTCAAAATCTAGTCTGTCTAAATTACCCATTGTTACTATATATTCTACACATTCTTTTACAAAAATGGAAAAAAAGAAAGCCCTAGACCCCCGGCCTAGAGCTTCCTCACAAAGGAATTGTATTTAAATTACTTCTTCCCGATAGTAACCTTTTTGTCTCCCCTACCTAAAGACACACCGGGAAATTCCCAATCGAACTTAAAATAAGGAAGCTTGAAGGTGACGCCGCTTTTGCTGCATTTGAAATCGAAAGATGCGGAAACATCTTTACCAGCACAAGCAGTTGGTAACGGGGCTTTTACCCCTAGAAAAGGAATGGTGAAATGGGGATCAGGCTTAACGCCTGCGCCAAACCACTTTTCCTTTTTACCCTCAGCTGCTGAGAGACTAGTAGTCAATCCCAGCAGTATTATTAATGCGATAATGTTTTTCATATTATTATTCGTTATCTATGTTATTCAACTCAATCCTTGCGGCTTGATCTGAAATCGTTTTTAAAGCGTCGCGAGTAAATTCAGGGACATGTTCCCAAGCTTGTTCAATTTGCGGATGGGTCATCATCCTTTGAACTATGTTTTGGGGAACCTCAGGAATAGAAGTGACTTCAGCTTTCGTCGTTTTGCACCCGCTCACGAGAACGAGACTTAGCAGCGTTAAAAGCGCGGTCAATTTCATCTTGAGTATGCGTCCAATCATCTTTTACTTGCTTTTTCTCCTCTTTCTTAATTCTGGCTATTTTCTCCTCCTCCGTCAATGTTTTTTTATCTAAAACACTAAAAAAGGATTTAAGTATAGATAGAATAGAGGATAGCCAACTCATTACTCAGCAGGCTTATCCGTTGTTTTAGCGGCCTCCGAAGTAACTCCTTTACGAAGGAATACTACCATAAGGGCCGCAAAACAGCTTTGAATAGTAACTGTGAGATCTACCTCTCCAGCGAAATATGCGCCGAGAGCCGTTAAAACCGCTGCACCAGCGGTAAAATAGGTTTTTTTGCCTGAAAGTGCTTTCATATCAGATTATCTTACACATTGGAAATTAAGTCATCCACTTTTTTTTGATCTTCTCAATATACTCATAACTATCAGAAATAGCTTCTACATAGTCTTTTCCTTTATACTGAACAAAAGAATCCATTGTATATTTTAAAATTTTATGGACTTGAGGGGCTGACATTTGAGCCGCCATATCATCTGAGAAAAAAGAGGCTAATGTGAAAAAATACTGAGCGTTTTCCTCTGTATGCTTTCGCGGCACTTTAGTCTTTATTCGTTTAGCCATCATAATCTGAGGATAAAAAACTCCTAGAAAATCAGAAATATAATTTTTATATTTTTGATCTATAGTTTTAGCCTCTTTATTCACTAATAATTTAATAAAAAGGGGAAAGGACAATTCAATCAGCTCTTTTCGAGTGAGTCTTTTAGTGCCGAGTTGCTCTAAAACTAAATCACCATCTCCTTTTTCCTCGAAAAGAAGATGGGTTCTTTCCTTACTCAATTTTGTTTTCTTGCTCAGAAAACTAATGTCGCTGACCGTCAGCATAATAAAGTGGCTCACCCTTTTGTTTTTTTTGCTACCGTCGCCGCCAACTGGGTGAGGCTCTACTCGCTCGCAATGAGCCAAGTAGCAATAGGTTGCGTCAGCTTTGATTTAAGGTAGCTCAAGTTGCAACTACTACTTTTAAATTACACTATTGTTTGACATATTTCTAAATTACCGCTAAAATAATTACGCATGAAGAATATTGTTTTTGCGATTCCGGGTAGGGAGTTTTCAGGAAATTTTTTACAGTGTTGGACTGACACGGTTTTAAAATGTATGAAGAACGGAATCAACCCATTGCTTTCTAATAGGTTTTCTTCAATGGTAAGTTATGCACGATGCCTGTGTCTTGGTGCTGATGTAAGACGAGGTATTCATCAGGCGCCATTTGATGGCAAAATCGATTACGAATATATAATGTGGATTGACTCGGATATAGTTTTTAGCTTCGATCAAATTCAAAAATTAATTTCCTACGATAAAGATATTGTATCAGGCATTTACAAAACCGAGAACGGGCAAAGCTTCGCCTGTGTCAAAGACTGGGATCAAGATTTTTACAGAAAGCATGGGTCATTTTATTTTCTGCAGCAAGAGGACGTAGTAAATCATCGCGGCCTTATGGAAGTCGATTATAATGGCATGGGTTTTATGTTAATTAAAAAAGGAGTATTTGAAAAAGTTGAGTACCCATGGTTTTGCCAACTTAAAAAACAAATTGGTGACCTAGAAGATTACTGCTCCGAAGATGTTGCCTTTTGTCACCTTGCAAAAAAAGCTGGATTTAAAATTTTTATTGATCCACAAATTGTTGTGGGTCACGAGAAAATGAGGATACTAACTTGATTTAGGGTACGTAGCTTTTACGCCACTACAGCTCTGAAACCATTGAGAGCTCTTAGCGCTTTCGCCGAAAACTCCTGACTGTATATCCCAATAAAGCATATCTAATTGATCCGAAACTGGGGCATACCCTGACACCGCTTCAACTCGTTGATTTCTATACTGCGCGGCTTCTATTTCTGCTTCTATAATATCCCACGTAGACTCAAACTCTTCCTTTGATTTTAAGGGCGCGTTTCCCGTAGGCCAATTGGCAGCTAGGTCTTCGTATGTATTGTCACTAGTTGAACAAGGACCCCACCATGTTTTAGGTCCGACATAATATCCCAATCTTCTTAGGACAAGTGGTAAATGCATTTTTCCCATAATTATTTATATCTGTTTATCAAGCTACTCTCCAAATTTGTACACTAACATAAGTGTCGTAATCGTAATCTATTCCTGCAGTAGGAGATTGAGTACCACCTTCTAAAGGTCTTCCTCCTCCATAAGTGTTTGTCTCGGCAGTGTTCGCCCAGTGGTAAGCTATTACCTCGTGACCGTTCGTGGTAATAGCGAAAGTACCTTCGGACATAGCCACTGCTGGATTCGAAGGTGAAGTACCTTTAGTGCTCATAGGGGCTGTCAGCAATAAAGTATTACCGGTAGTTACGTTGGCTAAATTAATTTGTTGTTCATCTATATCGTAAGCTACAGCCCAAACTCTAGCGTAATAAGTTCCCGCTTGGAGACTGATCTTATTACTACTTAAGGAAGCCCAAGCACTACCGGTGGTATAATTGTTTACAACAGTAGTATTTAAAATTCTAGTGTTCCATTGTCCCCCAGAAAGAGCCCCTCCTGAACTTCCGTCATCATAACGTTGAGCAAATAATGCGTAGTCACCATAATTTAAGAGACCTCCTGCCCATTCAGCTGTTCCCGCGCTTGCATACGCTAAGAATTTAAGGTCGGCGCCATCTGCTGGTATATGTTTATAGCCGTTTGCAGTGCTGTGCGTTATTGTTCCGCTAGTGGTTATAGTGCCGCCGGTTATAGCGCCAGAAGTTGCCACTGAAGTAACTGTACCACTTCCTCCGCTTACTGTAGCCCATGTATTATCTCCTCTTAAATAGGTAGAAGAACTAGCTGTCCCCGAACCTAATCGAGCAGTGGGAACTGTCCCCGAGCCTAAATTACTTGCATTTAAACTGGTTAAGCTCGCGCCGCTTCCACTAAATGTCGTAGCAGTGGCCGTGCCGGTAATAGTGACCCCTCCAGTATTAGATATTGACAACACGTTTGTGCCGCCACTGATTGCCGTGGCTCTTGCACCCAAATAATTAATGTTAAATGAATTTGGATTAGCGTCAGCAAATATGCCCCAAGTTTTATCCGCACTGCCAGAACTTGCGTGGATCTGTAGCCCGCCCTCACGAGTTGTTCCGTCAATTGTCGTTGGGCCAAAATTGGCATAAACTGTAGCACTAGCCGTATTGTCAATTACGGATAACGGATTGGTGGGGTCATTTGTTCCTATACCAACTAACTTACTGTTAGTGATTGACATTGAAGGGACGCTAGAACTTCCTGTAAAAAATTCTAAAGTATTCTCACCTGTCGCTCCGTCATTACCAATCTCGGCCCAGTTATTATTAGAATCATTAGCGATTTTATAACGAAGGTTTGTGGCACCACGTAACGTCATGTTACCTTTTACTTCGAGTAACTCTGACGGTGCATTTGTTCCTATGCCAACATTACCGTCACCCTGAATGGTCATCTGATCTGTGCCCTGCAGATCAAAATGCAGGGTAGCATTCGTATACAATCTACTTATATAAGCGTGTTCAGCATTTTCGGAATCATACTTAATTTCCAATGCGCTGTTACTTGCCTTCCCTCTTCCTAATTTTAGAGCCGCTACATAATTGTTCCCACTTGGAGAAGTTCCGCTATAAAAATCAACTTGTTTTTGAGAGGCAAAATATATATTAAGGGCAGACCCCGGACCAGTTGTTCCTATACCAACATTACCGTCGCCAATAATCCGCATTGATTCCCCCGTATCGCCAGTAACAATTGCCAACTCTGAATCATCGGCTCCGCTATCGATACTAACAATACGGCACCCACCTACACTTGATGACCTATTACGTAAAAGAAGTTGCGAAAACGATCCAGCCGTTGTGGATTCGTTGTTAATCATTAAGGTTGAACCCTCATCTCGTTGATGACTCGCTTGACTTGCGTCATAAACGGTATTATCGGAGTTGCTTACCATTAACTTACCGCCATTAGTAGTTGCGGACCCTATAAGAACTTGGCCTCCGTCTACGAATTTTACATGTTGAGTTATACCAGTTTCTACAAATTTAAGTCCGCCGTCATAGGCCATGTACCATTCCTGCCCACCTGTATCATGAAAGTATAGAAGATTACTAGTAGTTGCGTTTGCTCCTCCTATTATCACGTCGTCATCAAAAGCTGTAG
>MDSY01052607.1_pt1 | contig 11506 bp, 6 predicted proteins | sample 811131 | NCBI WGS metagenome assembly MDSY01 (sample SAMN05326643, study PRJNA326480) | marine metagenome | isolation source: seawater | place: Atlantic Ocean: South West | collected 2010
TACCCAAGCTGGTGATGAATTAGTAATTAAATCTGGTTCTACACCCACAACAGCTTTAACCTTTGCTGGTGCTAATGCGACCTTTGCTGGCACTGTTGCATCAACAGGAGTTTTAACTGCCAACGCAGGGGTTGTTGTAGACAACATAACCATTGATGGTACAGAAATAGATTTATCTAGTGGCACTCTTACAATTGATGCTGCTAGTATTGCATTAGATGCTTCTGACTCTATTAGCACACCTACAGCAGGAACTAGTAATGTTAAATTGGGTGTCAACGCAGGTAACTCTATTACTTCTGGTGGTAATTACAATGTACTCATAGGTGATGAAGCAGGAACAGCTATTACAACAGGTGATAATAATGTAGCTGTAGGATATACAGCAGGTGACGCTCTTACCACAGGAGGGGTCAACGTAGCGATTGGTCATAGTGCTTTAACAACAGATACTAAAGGAAAAAATAGTATTGCCATTGGGTTTAGTGCCTTAGAAAATCAAAATTTTAGTACAGAAACAGATGCTTACAATGTTGCAGTTGGCTCAAAAGCAGGTGAAGCAGTCACAACAGGTATAAGAAATGTAATTATTGGTGGTATTGCAGGAGATGCTCTCACCGATGCAGATAGCAATGTTGTAGTTGGATATAAAGCTTTATCTACTGATACACTAGGAACAGGCTCTGTTGCGATAGGTTCAAATGCTTTAGAAACTCAAAACTTTTCTACTGCCACCACCACTTACAACGTAGCTGTAGGTTTAAATGCAGGTTTAGATCTTACAACAGGAGTTCAAAATATTTTTATAGGTGGAAATTCAGGTGATAATTTAACTGATGCCGATTTTAATGTTGCTGTTGGATATAATGCTTTAACGGATGATGTGAGAGGAAGTAGATCAACTGCTATAGGTCATAATGCTCTAGCTAATCAAGTTTTTTCTACTGCAACTGATTCTTATAATACAGCAGTTGGTCAAGCAGCAGGTCTACAAGTTACAACAGGCACAGAAAACACTTTTATTGGAGCAGAAGCAGGTGATGCCATAACAACAGCAGTCAAAAATGTTGCTTTAGGTAAATCAGCATTGTCTGCTGATACTAAAGGTGATAAATCTACAGCTATTGGACAAGGAGCTTTAGCTAATCAAAACTTTACAACTTCCACAGAAACTCACAATACAGCAGTAGGTCATTTTGCAGGTTTATCTGTAACAACAGGAACTAACAATACTTTAGTGGGTTCTGGTGCAGGAGATGCTTTAACAACAGGACAGCAAAATACAGCAATAGGTGGATTTGCATTGACAGCAGATGATGTAGGTCTTTATTCAACTGCAATTGGTTGGGGTGCTTTACAAGTTCAAAATTATGCAACTGCAACAAATAGTTATAATACAGCTGTAGGTTATAATTCAGGTGCAGCAGTTACAACAGGTGTAAAAAACACTTTAATTGGAGGAGAAGTAGGAAAATCTCTTACAACAGGAAAAAATAATGTTGCTGTAGGATTTCAATCTTTAGAAAATGAGGATACTGGAGATAGAAGTGTTGCTGTTGGCTCATTTACTCTTAGAAACCAAAATAATGATTCTGATAATTACAACACTGCTATGGGATATGCAGCAGGGTTATCTGTCACAACAGGAGTAGAAAATACTCTTATAGGTGGTTTAGCAGGTGATGCGTTAACGACAGGTGGAGAAAATGTAGTTGTTGGATATAATGCTTTGCACTCAGATACAAAAGGTGTTGGCTCTGTAGCTATAGGAAAAAATGCTTTATATTATCAAAATTTTTCAACTACAACTACATCCTATAATACGGCTATTGGAAAATCAGCAGGTTTATATGTTACAACAGGTGTTGAAAATACTCTTATAGGTGGATTGGCAGGAGATGCTCTTACAACAGGAGGTTATAATGTTGCCATAGGATCTCAAGCATTAACAAGTGATGACCTTGGAAGTCACTCAGTTGCTATAGGTAGAATGGCTTTAGAAAATCAAAACTATGCAACTGCAACTAATTCTTATAATACGGCTGTTGGCAGTAATGCAGGTAATGCTGTCACAACAGGAGTACAAAATACTCTTCTTGGTGGACTTGCAGGAGATGCTTTAACGACTGGTGCTGAAAATGTAGCTGTTGGTGTTAGTGCTTTAAGTACAGGAACAGGAGATAGTAAAACCATTGCTATTGGTAGAGCAGCTTTAAGAGATCAAAATGTTAATGGTGATAGTCATAATGTAGCAATTGGTTATTATGCAGGACACGTATTGTCAACAGGCACTTATAATACACTTTTGGGTAACTATGCAGGATATGACCTTGATACTGGAAATACTAACGTAGCTATTGGCTATGGTGCAATGCAAAATGAAGAAGATGGTGATAGAAATGTTGCTATAGGCTTTAATACTTTAGCTTATCAAAAACATAATACAACTACAGATGTTTACAACGTAGCCATTGGTTATCAAACAGGTTATGAAATTACAACAGGAAATCATAATGTTCTTGTAGGTGGACTCGCAGGTGATAATCTTACAGTAGGAAATGCTAATGTAGCGATTGGTACATCAGCTTTAGGGGGAGATTCAAAAGGAGATAGAAATATAGCTATTGGCTATGAGGCTTTAACTGCCCAAAATTTTTCTACAACCACAGATGCTTATAATATAGCTATTGGTTATCAAACAGGGCATGATATTTCAACAGGATTTTATAATACCCTGATAGGTGGTGTTTGTGGAGATTCTCTAACGGATGCCGACTACAATGTGGCAATGGGTGTAAGTACATTAGGTGCAGATACAAAAGGTAGTAGAACAACTGCTATAGGTTATGCTGCTTTAGGAAGTCAAAATTTTTCAACTGCAACAAATACCTATAATACAGCAGTCGGTTTTCAGGCAGGATTAGGTATCACAACAGGTAAATTTAACACATTGCTTGGTGGAGAAGCAGGAGAAGATTTAACAGTAGGGGAAAAAAATATTGCAATCGGTGCTTATGCACTAGACAATGATGCTAATGGAAGTATGAGTGTGGCAGTAGGCTATCAAGCACTTACAAATCAATCTTATTCCACGGCTACTGAGGGTTTGAATGTTGCTATAGGTATGAATGCAGGTGCATATTTATCAACAGGACAGCAGGATACATATGTAGGTGGATCAGCAGGTTTATATGCAACCACTGCTAGTTATACTACTTTTATTGGTGAAAAAGCAGGGTACGGTTCATCAGGAAATAATTTGACTGGTAATTTTAATTGTGCAGTTGGATATACAGCAGGTTACAAATTACAAACATCAGCCCAATATAATACTTTTCTTGGAACATATGCAGGTTATTATAATGGATCAACTTCAACAACAAATGGTATTACAACAGGAACTAATAATACAGCTATTGGTTTTGCAGCTTATCCCTCAAGTGCAACAATAGATAATGAATTTACATTAGGTAATGCAAGTGTATCTAATCTACGTTGTGCCGATAACACTATATCCACTTTGTCAGATGAAAGAGATAAGAAAAATATTGTGGATGTTCCATTAGGTTTAGACTTTATCAATACACTGCGACCTGTTGCATTTGATTGGAATAGACGAGATGGCACTAAACAAGGAGAAAAAGACTTTGGTTTTATTGCTCAGGAATTAAAAAAAGCACAGGAAGCAACAGATTATTCAGCCCATATGCGTTTAGTTCATGCAGGAACTGTTCTAGTTCCTGATGATAAAAACTTAAATTCTAACGAAGAAGGTAATCCAATAAGAGAGGTTAGTGGAACAACGGAAGAGTGTTTAGAAGCTGATCCAATGAAAACATATCCTGTTTTAATAAAAGCTGTACAAGAACTTTCAGCAAAAATAACAACTTTAGAAGCCGAAATCACTAAATTAAAAGGAGAATAAAATGGCAGAAACAAGAACAGATGCAGAAATAGCACAAAACTACAAAGCTATGGGAGACAGTGTAGATCTCATACAATCTATTGTAACCGCAAAGAAAAATGAAAATGGTGAGTTGATGATCATGCAAGATGCTACAGATGCTGAAAAGAAAGAAAGAGTCAAGATCAATGTAGGTTACATTGAATACATGAAAGCATTGACTGACTGGAAAGGCAATGAAGATTGGACAGATGTAGACAAAGCCATTACAGATGGTAAGGCTTATGTAGGTTAACATGTATGCCTTTAACAAAGCTACAATTCAGACCAGGGATAAATAGAGAATCTACCTCTTATTCAAATGAGGGTGGTTGGTTTGATTCTGAAAAAGTAAGATTTCGTTTTGGTTTTCCAGAAAAAATAGGTGGTTGGACTAAATATACTGTTATTGCTTTTTTAGGAACCTGTAGATCATTACATTCTTGGGTGGCTTTGGATGGAACTTTGTTTTTAGGAGTAGGAACTCATTTAAAATATTATATAAATCAAGGTGGAGGATACAATGATATTACTCCTATACGTGCAACAACAACTAATGGTATTACTTTTGCTGCAACTAATGGGTCCTCTACCATAGTAGCAACGGATAGTAGTCATGGTGCTACAGAGGGTGATTTTGTAACTATCTCTGGTGCTGTTTCATTAGGGGGTAATATAACAGCTGATGTGTTAAACCAAGAATATCAGATAGATAAAATTGTTGACGAAAACACTTATAATATTACAGCTCGCACAGCTGATACTTCTATACAAAGTATTACAACTACTTCTGGTTTGAATCCCACACCCGTTTTAGCTAACAGTAGTGACACTGGAAATGGTGGATCTGGAGTAGATGGAGCGTATCAAGCAACAGTAGGACTAGACACTTCTTTAACAGGCACAGGTTGGAATGCAGGAGTGTGGGGTCGTGGTACTTGGAACTCTAGCGCAGACCTATCTGTTGATGGTGCTACACTTAGAATTTGGTCACATGATAATTTTGGTGAAGATTTAATTATAAATGCAAGAGATGCAGGCATTTACTACTGGGATAAAACGTCTGGAGTAAGCACAAGAGCTGTTGCCTTGTCTTCTTTAAGTGATGCAGATAAAACTCCAACGATTGCTAAAAAAGTAATTGTTTCTGACAGAGATAGACACATCATAGCTTTTGGTTGTGATGGTGAGTTTTCGATTGGAACACAAGATCCTTTGCTCATTCGTTTTAGTAGTCAAGAGAGTTTAACTGACTGGGCGGCTAAACCTACAAATACAGCTGGAGAACTTAGGATAGGTTCTGGTTCAGAAATCATTACAGCTATAGAAACAAAACAACAAGTTTTAGTTTTTACTGATGTATCGTTACATGCCATGCAATTTTTAGGACCACCTTTTATATTTGGAATAGCCACTATTTCAGAAAATGTAACGATTATGGGACCGTTAGCTGCTATAGCGGTAGAGGACATGGTTTTTTGGATGGGTCAACAAGAGTTTTACATGTATGGTGGAAGAGTTCAAAGACTACCTTGTACGGTAAGAGATTATGTGTTTAATGATTTTAATATATTACAAGGAGAAAAAGTAACAGCTGCTACAAATACTGCCTTTTCAGAAGTATGGTGGTTTTATCCTTCTGCTAACTCTGAAGAAAATGATCGTTATGTTATTTATAATTATCAACAACAAATCTGGTATTATGGAACATTAAATAGAACTGTTTGGTTGGACAGAGGTATAATAGAAAATCCTATAGCAGCATCAACAGACCATTATCTGTATCGACATGAACAAGGTTTAGATGATGGTAGCACGGCTCCTGCTTCTGCAATAAATGCACACATAGAATCTAGTCAAATGGACGTAGGAGATGGTGATAAGTTTTTATTTATAAATAGGATATTACCAGACATTACATTTAGAGATTCTACTGCAAGTTCTCCATCTGCTACACTAACGTTAAAAAGTAGAAATTTTGCTGGTGGAAATTATTTACAAACAGAAAACGCAACTACTACACAATCTGTTGCCGGATCAACATCTGTTGTTGAACAGTTTACAGAGACAGTTAGCGTAAGATTAAGAGGTCGTTCCTTTGCTTTGAGAGTTGCTTCAACAGAAACTGAAGTTACTTGGAGACTTGGAACGCCAAGAGTTAATTTAAGAACAGATGGTGGTCGTTAATGTCTCGTAATTTAGTTCTACCATTTTTTCCAAATGCTCCTCAACAATATGATTCTGCATACATGTCGGAAGTTACCAGAGCTTTTGCGGTTTATTTAAATCAGATGCAAAATCCAGGTGAAGGCAGAAATACAGAACTGGTATTAACAAATTTACAAACAGACGATTTTAATTTAGAACTAGGAAGCTTGTTTCAAGTCGATGGTTCTGTTAAGATTACAGTAGCAAACAAACCTCACGCTAGAAGTCAAGTAGCAACGGGTGCAGTTGGAACAGTGACAGTGACAACATGACAAACGGAGACCTTAAACATGTCTAAAGATATTTTTTCCAAAGTAGGTGCGCTTCTTGGTTTAGTAAGCGGTGGTGGAAACCCAATAATGGCAGCGGTAGGATCTGGAATAGGATCGTTATTGGGTGGTGGATCTATGCAAGATGCTTTTGAGTCTGGCATAGGTAGTTTATTTACGGCAGGAACAACAGGAAAAGTAGGACTAGCTCTTGATATGTTTGCTAAAGATGCTGGCCCAAGTGGCAGAGGTAAAACAATAATGGACATGTTCTCTCAAAATGAAGGAAAACGTAAACAAGCAGAAATGATGATGGCAAAAAACATGAACACAGGGTTTATGGGTGGAGACATGGGACCTGGTGGTGGTATTCTTAATAATATGTTTGATCCAAACTCTCCTGTATCTCCAATCTTGCAATCTCTAGCGATTAATTTAATGACACAAAATAGAAATCCCATGACAGATCTAGAAAAAGCACAGTTTGCAACTGGAGAAAGAAGACCGGATTTTAGGGGCGTTGCTTTACCAGATACACCAACTGTTGTTCTTCAAGAAGGAGGCATGATCCAAGGTCCCGGAACAGGTAAAAGTGATTCGATTAAATCTATGATCTATCAAAATGGTCAACCAGTTCAAGAAGCTCGCCTCTCGGACGGTGAGTTTGTAATGACTGCCGATGCAGTCAAGGGTGCAGGAAATGGTGATCGAGCCAAGGGAGCTGCAAAAATGTATCAAATGATGAATAGATTTGAGGGGATGGCATAATGTCTGACGTTATGAAAAGTATGACACTACTTCCTGATTATCAGGAAACGTTTCTAAAAAATTTACTAGCAAATATTTATCAAGTTGGAGAAGATGGAAAGACCATCACAGGAATAGCCGCAAAGAGTCCTCTAGAAGGAACGGCTATGACAGATGCAGAGGGTAATCCACTATATGAAAAAGCCGATGGCACTGGATTTACAACAGATCCTACACTTGCAAAGACAGATCAATATGGAGATCCTGTTCAAGGTTTTGAAGGAGGAGTAGCAGCACCAGATATTATTAAATTTACGGATGCTCAGAAACAAGCCCTTCAAATGTTTGGTGGACAGTATGATGATCAAGGTAATTTAATAGCGGGAACTGGTGGAATTGGTTCATATAAACCATTTTTAGATCAGGCAAAACAGACTCAAGCACAAGGACTAGCTGCTTTTCAACAAGCTGTAGGAACACCTTTATTTGATTCTGAAGGTCAACCTATTTATCAAAAAGATGAACAAGGAAATGTTATTTATGATTCAGAAGGTAAACCTGTTCAACAAATGCAAGGTGGTTTTGCAGATCCTAGTCAATATAAAAAATTCTATGATCCATACGTAGAGTCTGTCATAGACACAACACAAGCTGACATACAAGAAGCAGGTGATATTTCAAAAATAGCAGATCGAGCAAAGGCAGTTGGGGCAGGAGCTTATGGTGGTTCCCGTCAAGCCTTGGTTGAACAACAAACACAAAGTGATATTGAAGATAGAAAAGCACAAGTTGGCGCACAACTTAGATCAAAAGCTTTTGGACAGGCTATGGATAGAGGTCAAAGCGCAGCGCAACTGTTTGGACAACTTGGAAAAGGTCTTGGGTCACTAGGTATTCAACAAGGTGCATTAGGAGAAGCCGCACAATCTCAATTATTAAAAGACGTAAACGCTTTATTTAACGTAGGTTCTTTAGAGCAAGGTCAATTACAATCTGAGTTTGATGTACAAAGAGCCGGTCAACTAGAACAAGCTTACGAACCCTTTGGTAGATTTGCTTTTATGAGAGATATTCTAAGTGGAGTTCCAACAGGTCAATCTTCTTTTGCTACAACTTACACACCACAAATCAATCCAGTAGGAAACATTTTTAGTATGGCACAAAACATAGCGCAAACAGGTCAAAGTCCATTTGGTCTTGGATCTTTTATGGGGGGTTAAAGATGTATAAACCACAAGGTCCAGGCATTTATAACATGGGTTTATTTGAGGCTAAAATGAGACCAGCTAGAAATAAACTTGCTTCAATGGGTGGTATTATGGCTTCTTCTCCAGAACTTATGCAAGCGGCTAGTCCACCTCCTATGAAACCTCCTATGAAACCTCCCATGATGCCACCTATGATGCCACCATCTCCTCCACCTATGATGCCACCATCTCCTCCACCTATGATGCCATCAAATCCCATGTCTATGACTCAAACACCTGCACAACCTCCCGTTAAGATGAGTCTTGGAGGATTAGCTACAGCAGCTAGAACTTTGACCTCTCCTTCTGTACAACAAAAAGCATTTGGTGCAGCTAGGCAACTAGGTTTAGCTCAGAACATGTCTGCTTTTCTTGATAAAGTCATGGGAGATGCCGATGAAAGAGTTAAAAAAGCTGCTGCAAATGAACTTACTGATAAATTAAAAGGCATAAACAGTGCTACCACTGAAGAAGAAAAAATAAATAAAACAGCTAATTTATTGGGAACAAACAATACTAAAGAGGATATAGCTAAAACTATGGGTGGTATTCTTGGTGGAGATGTTTCTAATCTTAATATTGATCAACTCAATAACATGATGATGAAAGTTCTTGTTAATACGTCCATAGCAGATAAAGGAAGTGTAGCTGAAAAATTTGGTAAGAGTTTACTTGCTGGATTAGGACTTGCCAGAAGCACTGCAGCAGCAAGAGCAACACCATCAACAAAAACTAATACGTATACACCAGAAAGATTAAGACAAGCAATACTAGAAAAACTAACTCCAGAACAATTAAGAGAATTAGCTATTATAAATGAAGATGGAAGTGTTAATACTTCAAAGTTAGAGACATACGTTAAGACAATGTTACAAGCAGGTCTTGGTGCGAATGTACAAGAACCTAGCACCTCAACTAATATTAACTTAACAAAAGATCAACAAGCACTAGTTGATATGGCTAAAAAAGAAATTGAAGCAGGCAGAGACCCTGATAAAATTAGAGAAATATTAATTGAAAAAGGTGTTCCTGCCGGAGTTGTTTAGTAATGGAAAATCCGTTCAAAGATGTTCCTATGGTATCTGATAATCCGTTCAAAGATGTTCCTATGGTATCTGAGGATACGTCAGAAGGTGTTGTTCAAGAATTTGCAGAAGGTGTTGCGTCTGGTCTTACAAAGATACCACAAGGGGTTTTTGAACTTGGAGCTAGTGCTATAGATATAGTTGCAGACACAGACTACTCTCCAAAAGTTACACAAAGATTTGAAGATTTCAGAGAAAAATATGGTATTGATCCAGAGGGAGTAGCTGGAACAATAGGAGAAGTAGGCGCACAGTTTATTTTACCGGGATTGGGTGCTGCAAGGTTTGCTACTTCTACACTGGGTAAACTAGCTGCCGCTGGTGCAGCAGACGCTATTGTGGCTACAGATGATACAGGTAGTTTAACAGATGTAGTTGTTGATTGGTATGATGGTGAAGCTACTTCAGCACAAGATGACATAGGACTACAAGGTCAAGAAGAAGCAAAAAGAAGATTACTTAATAAATTTAAAGTAGGAGCCGAGGGAGCAGCAGGAGTTATAGCTGCACCACTATTGGTTAAAGGAGCTTTGAAAGCAACAACACCAATAGCCGCTCCCATATTATCCCCTGCCGCTAGAGCCGTTAAAGCAGGTAGTGAAAAGGTGGGTGATTACATGAGGGGTTTAGATCAAAAGATCATTGATGAAAAAGCAAATGTTTTTGAAAAAGCAATAGGTGAGACTTTATCTTCTTTAAGATATAGAGGTATTCTTCCACAAAACATAGCTGAAACTAGATCCTTGGTAGAGGGTTTTATAGAGTCTGAAGCAAAAGGAGCTAAACAAGTAATAGGAAGATTACAAAAAAGCTTAGATGATGCAGTATCAAAAGGATTTAAGCTTACAGAAGAGGCTACACCCCTAACGAAAAAAGATATGTTAAATAGTATAGATCAGTATTTAACCACAGATAGTTTTGGAAAAGCACAAGCACTTGGTAGATTACCAAAAGAAATACATGGTGATTTAAAAGTTATGAGAGATCAAGTTGATTTTCTTAGTAATAAGATTATGGATAGTGATTTTATAAAAAAGAACGATATGATTCCTGTAAAAGACTCTGAAAAAACTTTAAAGGAAACCATTAGAGATAACTTGGGTCAATACCTCCGCAGACGTTATGCTATTTTTGAAGATGTAAATTACAAACCTAGTGATGAAACATTTGAACTTGCCAAAGCTGAATTTAAAGGTAACAAAAAACAAGTTGAAGAGCTATTGGGTAGAGAGATTGAGGGACCTATAACAGATGACATAGCTACAGAAGCCACTAATAAATTTTTAGCTAAGTATCAAAATGTAAGAAAGAAGAAAGGTAAGTTCATAGGTAAGGTTCCTTTACTAAAACTTTCCCCCGGTGCGTTATTAAAAAAACAAAACCTAACACAGACTCAAAAAGCTTTGTTAGGAGAGATTAAAGATCCTTTAGAAAATTATGTGGCAACGGTGGCTGATCTTGCAGAGTTTTCAGCGGTAGATAATTACTTTGGAAAGATAAGGAAATTATCACAAACAAATCCTGGAATAGCTAAATTATTTAGAAATACAGAGGGTATGAATCCTAATGCTATAAAAGATCTTGAAAATCAAGGTTACACTATTTTAGGAGGATCAAGAGGATCTAGTAAGGCAGACATAGGAACTCCAGATGATGCTTTGACTTCTGGTTGGGGGTCTTTGTATGGATACGCTGTTCCAGATAGAGTTTATGATGATCTTACTAGAAATGTGATTGGTGATTTAGGAGTTATAGGAAATACAGGAAGGTCTTTATACTCTGGATTTTTACGAGCAAAGGGTGCAACTCAATATGGTAAAACAGTTTTGTCTCCGATTACACAAGTAAGAAACGTAAGCACTGCTGCTTTATTTGCCGCTATGCAAGGAAATGTGGGGCGTGGATCTAATTTATTAGAATCTATGAGATTAGTTTACGATAACATATTAGATAGACCAGACTCTTTAGATCATTTAAAAAAGTTGCAAAGACTTGGTGTTATTAATA
>MDSY01054701.1_pt1 | contig 11506 bp, 8 predicted proteins | sample 811131 | NCBI WGS metagenome assembly MDSY01 (sample SAMN05326643, study PRJNA326480) | marine metagenome | isolation source: seawater | place: Atlantic Ocean: South West | collected 2010
AATATATTTGATCGCTTCTAGCATTGCTACACGGTGACACAGATCGTTTATAGGACGACTATCACCTTTATCATTCTTAATCTTTTCATCGGTGTCAGTGGCAACTATAACCCTATCACCTAACGCTCTAGCAGCTTTAAACAATTGAATATGTCCAGGATGTAGGATATCAAATGTCCCATTACACCAAACAATTTTCATTCTGTAGTATTATTCCTCCAACTATGCTATAATATATAGAGTGTATTGTCAAGCTTTATTATGACCACGAACATTTATTGGTCTCCTTGGTATCAAGCGGAAGAACCATATAATGATCATTTTTTAACACACTACCCATTAGAAAATGTATATACAGATCTATTAAAAACTAAAGAATCTAGAAATGTAGTAGATAATTTTTTTAACTGCCACGCATTTAAAAGTTTTTGTAAGAACATGTATATGGTAAAAGCTCCATATGATGTAAACTGGAGATTTTTACCAGATCCAAATGGTGGTGGTAAAGTTGAGTCAATAAACCCCAACCCAAATACTATTGATAATTCATTCATAGCTTCGATAAAACAACCATCAGTAAAAAATAATTTAACTATAAACTATTCATGTAACTGGATATTCTTTGCTGATAAACCAGTTCAAATCCAAACCTTTGCTCCTTGGATGCATGATCCTGAAATATATAAAACATCATACTATGTTCCTGGGATGTATGATATATCTCAATGGTTCAGACCATTTGAACTGGCATTACAAATGAAACCAGGACAAACAACTCTAAAATCCTATGAAGGAGAACCAGTTGTATATGTAAAGTTTAATACAGATGAACCAATAAAAATTCAAAAATTCTACCTAACACAAAGTCTTATAAATCACTCTAAGAGTTGTATGAAACTTAAAGGATTTAAGAAATTTAGAAGTCTTAAAAACCTATATCAAGTTTTTAATAATTCATTTCTTCGCAATAGAATTTTGAAAGAAATACAAGAAAACGTTATTGAAGATTAATATGTTTTTTAATAATAATAAAACAGTAACAGTAAATTTTTATACCAGTTTTAAAGGTCACTTTGAAAATGATAAACCAACAATTAAAGTAGATACTCCATATTGGCATAAAGGATTAAAAACATCATTAGAATCTTACGATCCAAATACAAATAGTAACTTTGAAATAGGATCTATAAAAGGTTGTCCTGGTATTTCTAATTTAGTTTCAGAAGGAATAAAAATAAGATCATGGGAACAACTAAAAATAAGAATATTTGAAGATGGAAGAGTAATGCCGTTACCATTAGGTAATGAGTATGGTGGACAACCTTTTGTACAACATCCACCAGAACAATACGCAAATTTATATCCAAGAAATGCAACAGCATTTAAATTAAATAATCCTTGGTTAATGACTTGCGATGATCCTATCAAATTTATTTTTGTAGAATCTCATTACTTAACTAACTTCTTCAGAGAAAATAATTTATATATTGCTCCTGGATTTATTGATTTTAAATATCAACACTCTCTCAATTGTCATGTTATAGCACCTACAGAAGAAAAAGGACACTATGATATTGAAATACCATATCACACCCCATTATATACTCTGTATCCAATGACAGAAAAAAAGATGGTAGTAAAATACCATCTTATTAGTCAAGATGAACAAGCAAACATGACAAATACATTTCCAAAATGTCCAGTAAGAAAATACTATCAGTACATTAAAAATATTGGAGGAAAAGTCCCTTAAGATTCATCCTCAGTATATTCTACATTTTCTAACACATCTTCAAAAGTTACATCTTCCAACTCTTTAGTTAAAGTAGCTGTATCACGCTTAAACTGTCTAAAGTTTCTCTTATATTTTTTATCATTATTTTTAGATAAATTATCAGGAATATGTACCAACTTTTGTATTTCTGGAAGATAAAGATAATCTATATCACTATTCTGTAATGTATCTACAGCATCTTCTACAGTCTCAACTAATGGTTCCCCACCTAAATTAAAAGAAGTATTGAATAAAATAGGAACTTCACTCAATTTTTCAAAAGCATCTATAAGATTATAATAATGTTCATTCTGTTCAGATGTAACAGTTTGTATTCTACATGTCCCATCAACATGAATAACAGAAGGAATCTTTTCTTCAACACCATCTAAAGCATCTACTGCGTACATCATAAATGGAGATTCTTCCATTCCAGCAAGATCAAACCATTCATTTGCTTTATCCTTTTTAATAGAACAAGCAAAAGGTCTAAAGAACTCTCTGTGTTTTACCTCATTAACAAGATCCTTACCATTCTTAATAGTAGGATCAAATAATATAGAACGATTACCAAGTGCTCTAGGACCACCTTCAGATCTTCCTTGGAAGATGGTTACAATATTACCATCACGAATTAGTTTAGCAACATCATCATAAGAAGTATCTGTATTGTCTAAATCCTTTATAACTTCTTCATAAGAAGAAGGATCATACTGAGGACCATAATAAATCAATTCTTGCTTTGGTGGATGAGTCTGTTCTAATTCATAATATAATTTCTTAGCAGCACCAATAGATGTTCCACCATCATGGGACACTGGTTCACAGTAAATGTTTAGATCAGGAAAACGCTTGGCATACTTATAATTAGCAACACAATTCAAACCATATCCACCACATATAACAATATTAGTTTCACCAGTTACTTCATGAGCCTTTTCAATTAACTTACACATTCCATCAGAAGTTTGTTCTTGAACAGCATAAGCTAAATCTTTTTGTATGTCAGTATAACTTCCATCACCTTCCCAAGTATCAAAATCATCTCTAATGATATCATACTTCTGGAAATTTAACTGAGCAGCATTAGGATACGTTGGTAAAATAACTTGCCTATCTATCCACTCATTATTATCGTCAATAAATCTAGGTAGATCTTTATTAGGTTTACCATAAGGAGCAAGACCCATTAATTTACCTGCTTCAATAGCAGGGAACCCACAAAACTGAGTTATTGCCTCATAAGTTTTAGTAAGTCCTGGATGTTCAGTAACATAAAAACCAGGTGATGGGTGATTAAATCCTATTGCTTCTGAAGATCCAAGATGTTTATAAACAGTATCAAAATCTCCAGCATTAGTTACATGAAAAATAGTTTCAAATTCATATACAGGTTTTTGAATAAATTTACATAGAGTATTCTTAACCCATTCTGCTTCTTGATTAAGAGATAAGAAAGAACCAGCACCATCAGCAATAACACAAGCAGCAGTATCAAATCCAGAATTAAAATAACCACAAGCAGCATGGAGTTCATGATGCATTAATGCTACATTATGTGTTTGATACTCAAACTTATTTCTAGATAGTTTACGAATCAATCCATCATAAACACATTCACCAGTCCAATCTAATATTGGATTGTCTGGACATGTATGACATACAATTAAATGATCAATATGATCAACATAATCAAATACTTTTATTAATCCAGCAAGAGGGGAACCATCATACTTTGATCTAGTTAATCTCTCTTCTTCTAGATAAAAAATAATTTCACCATCAACCATTAAAGTTGTGCTGGAATTATGACCACGAGCAATTGAAACAATAATCATTAATTTAGGCTCCTATTTTTTGTTTAATGTGACGCATAATATTATTAGTTAACTCATCTAGTTCTTTTCTACTAAACTCCATACAACTATCATTAATTCTATTAATTAACTCACCATCAATACCATCTATTCTAATAGGTGAATATCTTTTTTGGGAGTTTTTCTTTTCCACAATATTAAAATGTTCTGAATATGTAATATTCTCAGCAAAAGTTGAACCCAATATAACACTACCTGGTTTATCAAAAATATGTGCCATATGCTGCCCTACAGAATCCACCCCAACAAAATAGTCAGCAGCCTCTATAACAGCAGACCAAGTTCTCAAAGGACAATCAATATACATGTTCTCATCATTTTCAAACTTATGCTCAGTCATAACAATACAATTATATTTCTTCCTTATCCGTTCAGAGATATGAAAGTAATCATCTGTACTTAATGACCTAGCAGAAGGATCAAAAGTATGACCCGATTTTTTATGTAATTGAGAACTTCTACCAAATGGTTGAATAACTACGGTTTTATCTTTCTTATGATACTCCTTAACATTCATAAGAGCATCAACCGCATTCATCTCCTCCTCTTGACTCAACACTATTCGTGATGGAGGTAAATCAGAATGATCTTCCGTATTATTAATTATCTTATCAAAAGCTTCTGTTAATGTTCTCTTTTGATTATAATATCCATGCTCTCTATATGGTTCTACAGTAATAATCTCATTAGGTTTAATGATAGATTCCCATATACCCTTATGGTGTGGAGTAAAAGCTAAATCACTTAACTCTGGAATACCAATGAAAAAATCAATACCACTCTCAGAAACAATATAAAAATCATCCCCATGTATTTTTTTACGTTTTAAAAAAGCGGGTATAGAGCATAAAACTCTACCAGCACCGCCATTAATATAAAATACTTTTTTCATTCGTACCCATAATAAAGGTCAATTGTTACATTATATAGTATACACCAAGATCTAGGATTTTACAAGCCTAGATCTGTTTTCATTCTATCAACATCTTTCTGAACCTCTGCTTCCAACTCTGTCCAATAAGTTATATAATCACTTATATCACCACCAATAGAATCTTGGGGTGGGAGATCCATAGTTGTTATAGTAATGTTATTATCATCCTGATCCTTCTCAGGGAATACTAAAGCAGGATCAAATGTAACACTAGTAAATGACATATCATCAGGTGCAGCTGTCACAGTATAATTCGTTGTTGTAGAAAATCCTGCATTCATAATTTTAGCATTCTCTAACTGAACACATAACCTTTGATAGTTTTCCTCAGATGAGATAACTTGCTTAGGATCATCAAGATATGATGGTGCTCTCTGAGAAGCATCTGATTTAGGATGTGCCTTAGCCTCAGCTATAGCATCCCTCTTCCTCTTGTCTTCTTCAAACTTAGAAGCACCACCTTCAAAAGGTAATTGCTCAGGAGGAACCACTACATAATCAGGTCTTACTGCATCTCCTGGATCATCGGCAATTCTTTGTGCTAATATTGGTGCTTCAACAGCCTCAATAATAGCTTGAATTTCACTATAATCTGCTGAATCTAATCCAATAGACTTTCCATTATGCCAATAATGTCCTACTGTAGGACCAGGTGCTGCTATATCAGCATCCTTCCAGTCAAGAGAGGTGTGACTTTTGTAAGTAGAATCTGTTGTGATATCTATGATCACATCAACGTCATACTTGTTTTTCTTTGTTCTAATGTAATACATAGTGCCTATCCGTAAACTAATACAACCATACCTGATCCACCTGTAGGATACTCTTTATTACCACCACCGCCAGGTAATGCAGCGGAGATTAGAGTAGCACCTCTACCATATTCAACATCTTCTTGGTTGCCATCAGTATCAGCATTTAATAATGTTGATAATGGGATGGTATAAGTATCAACTTTACCAGCTTCAGTATCATGAAGATAAGACATGTTATAACATGTTCTATAAACACAGTCCCTATCAGTTGGTTGATAATCAGTATCGTCAGCTGAAGAAGCCGCACCAGCTGCTCCATAAGGCATAGACCAACACATTGCTTGGTTACTGTTAGAACCACCATAAACATAGTTCCAACCAAATCCAGCACAGTGATAACAGGTACTGTAGTTTGTTCCTGCTGCCGTTATATTATTAGCGGCACTGAAAGATCCAGGGAAATAACAATAACAAACACATCCAACAGAGCTTCCACCAAACACATAATCATAACCGTAACTAAAGTTCCGTCCACAATTCATTGTTAGTTCATTACCAGAACTAGCATTAGCAGCAATTTCACATCTAGCCATAGTGTTATATGGCGTAACATCAGCAAATATACCTTCAGATCTACCTTCAGATCCATCACCAGCACTATATCCAGATGAAGCACCAATTCCTTTTGGAACTACATGTGCCATTTTATCATCTAGTTCATATCCAATTGATGAACCTTCTGGAGCAGTTCTTGGAGCACCTGTGGTTCCCAAACTATAGTTATCAAATCTACCTCTGATAGAACAACTTGATTTGTAACAGCCTTCTTGATGGTACTTTCCTCTATAATAGAAACTAATTTCCTTTCTAGCTTGTCCACCAATACCTCCTGAAGAACCACCACCACCTGTACATAAACTACTAATTTGAGTACAGAGATAATAACATGTACAGTTAGTACAACACCACGCTTGCCATTGACAGTTAGAACCAAACACAGTATGGTATGATCTCCAACACATACAGCAAATTTGTGGATTTACCCAACAAGAGTTACAGTTGGTGGTTCCACCACCACCACCTCCTGGAGGGGGTCCACCACTTATGTCTTGACTATAGGCATCCATACATGAATCATATAGGAACTCAGGAACTATTGTTCCATCACCACCAGTACGATTTATATCACCACCACTAGCAGTTCCACCAGCATTAGTATATCCACTAAAACTATTTTGATATCCACAAACAGGTAATTGGAATCCACCTTCTATTGGGTTATCATTTGAATTATCTCTTGCCGTACTATTACTCGTACATGCCCAACTATATGAAGCATCTGTAGCATTCGCTGCAGTTACAGCATTTATTCCAGTTGCGTCTACACTACTAGAGGACAGTCCACCTTGCGTTCCAACATTAACAGTTAAGGTTTTACCACCAATCTGATCATCCTTGGCAGTCCATGTCTTTTCAGCATATCCACCACCAGCACCAGTTAAATGACCACAGAAACATGCTCTATACCATCTTCTAGGATTATTAACACCAGAACAACAATTCTCACTAACAAAACAATAAGTACCTGGTCTATAACATGAACCAGCACCAACAACAAAAACCTTTACAGTTTTAGCATTACCTGGAACATCATAGGTAGAAGAACCAGCAGATGTAAATACCTTTGCTTTGGTAAATAGACCACCTCCGCCTCCGCCTCCTGAAGCACGACCAGCAGCAGTTCCTAAAAATCTAGCCATCTTTTAATAACTCTCCTTATGCTGATTGTTCTAAACCATATACACTAACGCTACAAGTACCTTGTGCGTCATAGACAACAACATTCTTTGTTGCGTCAAGTGCTATGCCAGTTCTTTCCAAAACTCCTTTTGCAGGAATCTCAGCTCCATACTCGATATATTCCACATCTCTTGGATCATCTGTTGAAGTAGCAGTTGTTAATGCCACTCTTACATTAGCACTATTAACCGTATCACGATTAACAATGTTAATATTCAACACACCAAGTGTAGATGCAGGAACGGTATATACTGTGGTGGTTGTGGCCCCAACCAATGCAGCTTGTCCTAATAGTCCAGATGCCATTTTTTAAAAGTGTTCCTCTTCTTGTAGTATTTATAGGTCTTAATTATTAAGCACTCAACCCAAGCCAGAATGCCTGAGTCAGAGCATCTGTTCTAGCAGATGTCAATCCAACATTAGTATCGTTGGTCAAATTAGTTATGTTTGTATCAACATAGGTCTTCACAGCAGATTGTGTAGGACATTTCTCAGGACTATTCTGAGATAATGTTCCATCTGTTGAGAATTCATTAATAGAAGCACCCAACTGAGCACCAATAGAACCTAGTTGTAGGTTAGTCAAACCAGAAAGATCAAATGCGTTAGCATTCAATGTTGCTGATCCAGTTGCCTGATTAACACGGAAGTATCTACCAACACGGAAGTTACCTTCATGGTCAGTTGACACATAGAAAACACGACCAGGATAACTCTCATTAATTTCCTGAGACTGTGCAGGATCTTGTGTCGGAACATCAGGCCAGTTAGTTGTAATTGTTCCACCAGTTCCTACTTGTAAGAAGTCATGTCCTGTTAATCTTGCCTGACTAAAGATATATCTAATATTAATATTCTGTTCGTCATAGCACCTAGCAGCTTTATCTTCAACAAGTGTTAGTGTAGTTAATCCATGAGGATCAGTATTTATTCCACTTACCTTAACAAACTCATCTTCAATCTTATAGAATTGATCTAATTCATATACAGAAGCATCAAATACTCTCATTGATATATCAGCAGATTCAAAATCCTTAAATGTCTCAGAATTATTTACGACAGAACTAGCACCAATTGAAACTATTGCTTGTCCAGTAGGATAATCAGATGCTATACCTGCTCCCTGAGATGCTCTTGTTACTGTAATTGAGTTTGATGTTGGGAAAGAAGAAATCTTACACAACTCCTTATCAATCAGAACAAATTCATTAGGGTTAAATCCAGTAATTGTAGAGCAATTAATTGTGGTTTCATTAGCATACAAAGGAGTAAGTAATGTAGCACCATCACTAGTCTGGTTAGGATACTTTATTATATTAGTAATACCGCCAGTATGAGCAGCACCTGTTGTAGACCATTCTCCCCTATCAATAACGATAGAACCTCTTCCATCAGCACCAATTCTACTTACACCACTAATAACAAATGTAAAGGGATCAGCACCACTAATAGTCTGATTACCAAGACCACCATTACCAGATCCAGTTAGGAACTGAATACTACCATTCTCAACAACTGCCGTACTTAAACCAGCAAGAACCAATGTTCTACCATCCTGTCCTCTGTTAGCAGCATCCGCAGCAATTAAATTTGCCTTTACTCCTGTAGTTAATCCTTCAATCTCTTCACCAGCTCTGAATCCCGTACCACCAACAGATACAGGTCCAGCAGTGATAAGAGAATAATACATATCCGATGCAGCAGTTCCTTGGATACTATTAACATATCCTTCTGCTTGAGAATCAGCACCCTTTATTCTCTCATTTATAGAGAAAGCAGGTAGACTACCAGCAACTATAGTTGAAGGATCTATTTGAAGTTTTAATCCTTCGACAGTTCCCTCTAATGCCTTTTCATTATTACTATATCCAGAACTTACAATACCATAGTTACCCCATGAACTATTTCCAGCAAGAGACCTAATTCTACCACCACGAGTAGAAGCATAACTTATATGACAATAGTATGTGAATGAAGAAACTAACTCAGATGAAGCAGCGTTAGTGATAAAGAATCCCATACCACCATCATGTATCTGAGTAAAGGAGTCCATCACAATTGATTTGTTTGATGGGTTTATACCATCGTCAGCAAACTGACGGTGAACCTGACCATCAACCAGTGCTCCTACACCACCTACAGAGAACGCAGAGCAATTTGAAATGTATGGTGACTTTGTAATTGGGCTAGCAGGGTTCATTGATATATAAACACCCTTTATAATTGCATTATTTGGATCTTCAGGTGTAGCAGTAAACGTTAATTGAGTAGTAGAAACTGTTTGAACTATATCTACTTCAATTTCAGTAGAACTTATAAAATTATTAACCTTTGTTCCAGCAGCAATACCCGATCCTGTTACTGTTGTACCAACTAAATCTGGGAAGAAATCAGCACCACTAACAATAGTTCCACTAATTGAAGCATCAATCTGAGCAACTTGACCTGCTGGTTGGAATCCAGTAAGTCCTTCCATATACAAATCCTTAAGCATAGTCTTGTTACTCAACAAGAACATATAAGACTCATTATTAGGTCTAGTTACAACTCCAGTAATTGCTATAGGAGTAGCAGTTTGATCCCAAGTATCTGATGTTGTCCACAATCCACCAGTTAATGGTGCTATATTAATATTCTTTTCATGATAATCAGCATTTAGAACCAATGCAGTTTTTGTTCCAGCACCATTACTAATGATAGTTCCTAAAGAAATCTGGAACTCTGATTTTGTAATACCACCAGCAGTAGCACTAACAAAAGTATGTGCCTCACTAATACTAATTGCCTGTCCTGGTTTCTTATTAACGTTAACAGTAATTGTAGTAGCATCTACAGCAGTAACTTTTACATGCTTACCAGTAATATAATCATTTGTTACACCCTCAATTATTGGTCTAGGATATGATCTCTCAGCATTAGTGCCATTAGCACCACCAAAGTTACAACTAAATTTTATTGATTCATCCGCAATTTTAATACTATCATTAACATGAAGAGAGTGTGCTCCAATAGTCAACACCATATCTCCACTAGTATTATTGTAACTAGCATTAGATACAGTATATGTTTCTGATGGAGTACTTGCTAATACTATTTCTTGGAAATGAGAATCTCCACTAGTTGGTTTAATTCTTGTAGTCCTTAAGTTATCACCAACAATTGTAATTCCTTCTGGAACAATAATAGGTAATTGTTCTTCATATGTACCTGCCTTAACATAAATTGTAGCAGGACCAGTTGCTATTCCACATGCCTTTTTAATAGTAGCAAATGATCTACTTATATTTGAACCATCATTATCATCTCTTCCTTCTTCTGTTACATAATAAACTGGATTAGTTACACTATTATTATCCCATTGAGGAGCACCACCAGAACTTATAGTAAGTGTCTGTCCATCTGTTCCAGCAGGAAGTCTTGTTGCTCCAGATGTATAGTAAACCAAATCACCTTCACTCTGCATAACATTGTTAGCAGCACCCTCTACTAATACATTCCAAAAAGTACCAGTAGCATCAGTAGCAGGATCTTGGTTTAAATTATTATTACCATTAACACTGATATAACTATTACTTAATCTCTTTACCGCTTCACCTTTCTTATAAGTGGTAGAGTAATCCCAATTTCCTTTCCATTCTATACCTTCAACTACTAATTTCCAGACAGAAGGACCACCTACTGATGGCGAATTATTAACATTATTAACTACAGCAACATAACTAGCACCACCAAACTTAACAACATCACCTTGAATATAATTCGTTCCAGAATTCCAAGTTCCAACAACATTAAATCCTGTAGTTAAGATATCCCAATTACCAGGCTGTGTTGCTGGTTCGTTATTATTATTAATATTCTTAGCAACATAAGTATATCCACCAAATGTTACTACATCACCTTCCTGATACTGAGTCTGAGAATCCCAAGTATTTTCAAAATTAAATGACTGTAAGTATTCCTCTAAAGCACCAGTATTACCACCAGGTGCTAACTCAAAAATACTACCAGAAGTAAAAGATTGTAATACTCTATACTGGGTATTTCCATATTTAAAAATATCATTCTCTCTATAAAAGGTATTAGATACCCAAGCACCTCTTAATGATAATCCTTCAGTATGTAATGACCACCTATTCTGTCCTTGAATATCGTTTGTATAAAATAAACTTTCGGAAGATGTTGATGTATGATTCTCTGTACAAACATAAGTGTTCGCACCAAACTTTATAATATCATCAATAACATAGGCAGTACTTGGAAGCCAAAGAGCTCTCCAATTAAATTTAAGTCTACCAATCCTGAATTCAGCCATTTGTTTTTTTAACTCCTATTTGGGTCCTACCGAATAATCATAATCACCGAATTG
>MDSY01119838.1_pt1 | contig 11506 bp, 8 predicted proteins | sample 811131 | NCBI WGS metagenome assembly MDSY01 (sample SAMN05326643, study PRJNA326480) | marine metagenome | isolation source: seawater | place: Atlantic Ocean: South West | collected 2010
TTTAATTGGAAGTGCATCCTCGTGAGCTTTAGATGCTTGTATAGTAGCATCTTTAATTTGAAGTGACCATTTATCAATTAAAATCGGCGCTTGATCTACATATAGATCATTTAATTTGCTCTGAAATTTTTTGTATTCATCTTTATAACTAGACCATGCTCTTATAATTTTGTCACAACTAGCCGATCGTTGCCAAAACCCCCAATCTCCATATGGAAAAGGAATACAGTCATTTGAAGTTTCGCCCCAATCATCTGGAATAAAAGTAACAGGGTTTTCTAAAGATATATTTTCAAATGAATTATCAAGATCCCATGGAATCAGGTGAATTTTTTGTTTAATTGATTCTTCATACCAATAATAATTATGACTAGAAGCTCCTTGTCCAAACTCATACCAATGAAAAACACCATCATCGTTTCGTATCGCTCTATCAACGACAGCATATGAAATAATTTTATCAATATTCATATATTCTGAAACAATTTGGAGAGATTGAGAAAGGTTAGATTCAGCAATTAATTCTCCAAATTTTTTAATTAGTTTTAGATCAGGGTTATTGTCCTCATTCGTTTTTAAACCACCATATAAATTCTTTTCATTTTGAGGGTTACCTTTATGATCAATTGGCCAGACTTCTTTATATAAATTTCCATTTGGTTCATCGAAATTATAACGAGCAAAATTATCATCGATTTGTTCAGTAAGTGCATATAAACCAGAATATTTATTGTTAATAATCAACTTAGCATGCACTGAACGTGGGGCTACAACTCCCATACTTCTAAAGAACCAATATCCAAGTCTTTCATGCATCTGTGTAGGATCAATATTCTGACTATGAAATTGAAGTTTTGTTAAATCATAAAATTTATCTTTGCGGCCTTTCCAATTGATTTTCACTTTCATTGATAATTTGGTACATATTTTTTTACCAGATGGATTAGACCAATCCTTTCCTGAAGTACAACCTACAAATGCACCAACACTTCCTTTATATCGAATTCCTACAGGACTTAATGTGTCTCCCCGAAAAATCAAGATTCCTTCAACATACTCTTCTTTTGTTGGGTCAGAATCAATCTTTTTTAATGAACTCTCTGGTATTTTTAATTCAAAAGTATGTAAAGATTCCTGGTCAAAAATATAATCTGAATTCCCATTTAGGTAATTTTCAGTACCAACTGTTTGAATATTTGGAACAACAAAATTCTTCCTTAGACCTTTACCTTGATGATTAGCACAAGAAACTAAAAGTAATAGAAAAATTGAAAATATTTTTTTCATTTTATATTTTAATTAACGTTGCCCATAATTGAATTCTGTGTTTTCTTCATTACGATCTGTTGCAAGTGGTGGCTCTGGTGAAAGTCTGGATATGAGGTTATGTAGTTCTTCGTTCATACTGATATCCAATGATTTAAGTGATGGTTCTAATTGCTCTGCGTTCCTACCACCAATAATAGGTGCTGTTATAGCTGGATGACTAGCAACCCAGGCAATTGCAAGACTTATAGGAGAACAATTCTGTTCCTTCGCTAATAAAATTAAATTTTCAGCAATCTGATACATATTTGGATCACTATACCGTTCCGCATACATTTTATTTTCAATTAGTCGACCATCTTTTGGTTGTTTATTGACTCCATACTTTCCTGATAATAAACCACCTCCCAATGGTGAATAGCTAATAACACTCACCTCTTCAGACAAAGCCATGGGCAGTATCTCTACTTCAGCTTGCCTCTTGACTAGATTGTACATTGGTTGAATACATTCAAATCTACTCCATCCATTTTTTTCTGAAACCCCTAGCGCTTTAGCAATTTGCCATGCTGCAAAGTTGCTCGCTCCTAGATAAAGAATTTTTCCACTACTAACCAAATCGTCCATAGCTCTCAACGTTTCTTCAATTGGAGTGAAATCATCAAACCTATGAAGGAAATAAATATCAATATAATCTGTTTTTAAACGTCTCAAACTCTCATGGACAGCACTCATGATATGTTTTCGTGAACCCCCACGTGAATTCACATCGCCTCCCATTGGAAAATAAACTTTACTAGTGATTACGAGTTGGTCACGGCTGCCTGAAATAAGGTTACCTAATATCTCTTCTGATAAACCTTTTTCATATACATTCGCACAGTCAAAGAAATTTATGCCTGCGTCTCTAGAGGCATTGAACATTTTAGAAGATTCTTCTTTATCTGCTGCTCCACCAAAAGACATCGTACCAAGACAAAGCTCCGATACCTCAACACCTGTTTTACCCAAAAGTTTATACTTCATTAATATTTCCCTTAAATAAAATACTAGTTGAAAATTGCTTTTATCGAAAGTGATTTACTTGGAAGTACAGAATTTATATCTAATGTATATGCTTTGAGCGAATAATAAAAATCCTTTACTGAAATACCAAAAACATCAGCAAAATGATTTTGCCAATTTGAATTTTTTACACCTGAAGTCAAAAAGTCTTTATAGATCATTCTAAATGCTATTTTTTCACTGTGACCTAATTTTATCAACTCTTTTGCTAATGCTAAAGTTATAAAAACGGAAGATCCATAATTAATTTCGTTATTTATATAGCTTTCAAAAATACTCGGATCTGTATGCACCATCTCATTTATATTATTTTGGGCATTAATAAAATAATTGTGATTATAGTATTCTTGAATGTAGATAGACTCAAAAGATGCAGCAGTTCCTTCTAAAAGCCACTTAATGCTGAAACCGTCCGGATCATAATTACCATTAGGTAGATTCATGGGCTTATTGATACTTAACTGATAAACATGAAAATACTCATGAGCTACAACAGAGTAACGATGCATAGATTGATAGATAAATTCATTCTCCGGAATTTCTAGCACCATAATCTTATCTGAAGGTGGACCTCCAACGTAAGCACCGCCATTTATACCAGGGTATGGATCTTCAACCTTATCATTCCATGCATAGATATTTATATGATCAAAGACATTTTCATAAGAAGGAATAATTGTCCATAAATTTTTCATGATAATATTAAACTCAGTTACCCAATCACTTGGTAAACTTTCGTGAATATTATATGTAATTTCAATTGGGGAGGCAGCTAGAGTTGCTTCCTCTATATCATCTTCACATCCAATAAATACAAATAATGGTATTAATATTGATAATAACTTTTTCATTTTTAAATACTTATCTGAATCTAATCATCATTCAAACAAATAAAAAACACCACGAATGTGTGAGTCTCTTTCCATAAACAAAAAACCCGCCATAAAGACGGGCTTCTTTTAGTAGCGGGGGTAGGATTCGAACCTACGACCTTCGGGTTATGAGCCCGACGAGCTACCAGACTGCTCCACCCCGCGTCATGAATTTTAATTATATAAAAACACCTACAAAGTAGGGTCGCAAAATTAGTTGATAATCCCTCACCTACCAAATCTATTTTTTTATTATTGCTACTCTAATTGCCAAATGATCTGAGTATCCGCCTAAAACCTGATCTCCTGCCCAAAATCTGAATGGATAGTGAGCATATCTTCCTTCTTGCTGACGATACTTTGGTAAATCAAGTATGTATAGACTTTCTGGGTCAATAATGAGCCCATTTTGATCTTGAAGGCTTTCATGAATAATTATTTGATCAACTAATTCATCTTTTCCTCGATAAACATATGTCCCAACCTTAGGCTTTCCAATCATTGGCTCCATGAGACTTTTAAGCCCAATAGTCTTAAGAGATTCAATATTTATGCCATTCGGCTCCTCATTAAAATCCCCTAATAAAATGATTTCCGCATCAGCATCTTCAGACAATATTGATGAAATCTCTTTTACAATTAATTGCGCTGTTATTGCTCTCTTTGGAGCAGTTTTTTCTACTCCACCATATCTTGAAGGCCAGTGACAAACAAATATATGAATTATCTCATCTCTATACTTTCCTTGCACATAAAGTACATCTCTAGTTTTATCTCCACCGGGCAAATTATTTCTAATAGGACGATCAGAAATAATATCGATCTTATTTTGGTCATAAAGAAGAACGTTATCTATGCCTCTCTCATCTGGAGAGTCATAATGGATATAATCATATTTTCTATTACTATAGTTATCAATAAGATCTTTTATAACAAACTCATTCTCAACTTCAGACAGGCCAACAACATCTGCATTTAAATCAGCTAAAACTTCTGCTGTATGTGTAAGTTTTAGTTTATAAATATCTTCAGTAACGTTTTTTCTTCCTCCAATTGAAAATTCATCGTCATTTTTTTCTGGGTCATCAATCAAATCAAATAAGTTTTCTACATTCCAATAGCCCACAATTAGTGGCTCAACATTCAAATTACATGAAAAATAAAATTGGCATAATGTGATGCAAATCATAGTGTGAATATTTTTTTTCATAATTTTGGAACCTTTTTTAAATAAATTTGTCTAAATAGTAAAGCGAGTACGATTTTCTCTTGCCTCCTCTAACCATCATACCCTCCTTGGTTTAATTCGTGCTCGCTTTTCTTTTAGTGATTATATCTCATCATTTTTTTCTAAATGAAATTCGAATAGGAATACCCAATAAATCAAACTCTTCTCGCAATTGATTTTCTATAAACCGTTTATAACCTGTTGGTACCAATTTTGGATAGTTAGTATAAATTACAAATAGATGTGGACCCGTACTAACTTGAATCATATAATTTAGGTTAATGACTTTCCCATGAGTCGCAGGTGGTGATTGGAGCCTTATTGTTTTTTGTAAAAATTTATTTAGTATTGATGTTTTAATGGATTTTTTTCTTAATTCAAAAACACCCTTTGCAACTCCTAATACTTTTGAAACCCTCTGTTTTGTTAATGCTGAAATATAAAGAATAGGGTAATGAGACAAAGCTTTGAACTGATATTCAATCTCATCACTAAAGTTTTTCATTGTTTGAGTTTCTTTTTTGATTAGATCCCATTTATTAACTATAATCACTAAACCTTTACCTTTTGTAATCACCTCTTCCATAATTGTCTTATCTTGTTTTGTAAAACCCTTTTCAGCGTCAATAAGCACTAATGCTACATCGCAATTAAGTATAGAACGTTGAGCTCTTACTGTACTATAGAACTCTATATTATCACTAACTTTACTTTTTTTCCGAAGTCCTGCTGTGTCAACCAGTGTAATTGTTTTACCATAGTATTTTAAATACGAATCAATAGAATCTCTGGTGGTACCAGCAATTGGAGTTACAATTGATTGTTTTTTTTGTAGTAATGCATTTGTTAATGATGACTTGCCCACATTTGGCATACCCACGATTGCCAAACTCATTCCCCCATCTAATTCTTCAGTTATTTTTGCTTCTTTTAAATTTAACTGCCCCAAAATACTATCTAATAAATCGCCTGTTAGTCTACCATTTAAAGCAGAAACTGGTAATATCGGATCAATACCTAATTCAAAAAACCCATGTATTTGTTTATTTGAATCAAGGTCATCACATTTATTCACTACCATAATAGATTTTTTACCTGATTGTCTAACAAACTGAGCTAATGTCTTATCAGATGAGGTTGGGTCTTGTTTCCCATCAACCATAAAAAGAATAAGATCTGCCTCAGATATAGCTTCCTGAGCTTGTTCTCTTACAGCGCTGTTAAATATATCTAAATCTTCTGGTATATACCCTCCAGTATCTACAAAGGTCATGGAGTGTCCCACCCAATCAACTTTTCCATAAATCCTATCGCGAGTAATACCTTCCGTAGCATCAACAATAGACTTTTTTTGATTTAATAATCGATTAAAAAAAGTAGATTTACCTACATTTGGTCTCCCAACAATTGCAATAACAGGATATGACATATAATAATTACGAATTAATTCAATAAACTAAAAAACGATTGCGGAGTATCTTCAGATACAACGACAGGTGTTCCAATTTCATTAGACAATTGATCTAATGTCATATCATCTAAAGTAACCAAACCATCTTCATTTAGTATTCTATTTGATAATATAACTAAATCACCTAGATCTTTATCTTTAAGCTGTTGAATAATATCTTTTCCAACAAGTAGACCTGAAACAGTAACTTCATTGACACCATAAAATTGATTTTCAATTGGAATATGGTTGACAGTTAAATTCTTTATATTTTTTAAAGTTGGCATCCAATTTGATTGAAACCATTCTGCAACTAAGGTGCCTGTACAAACTGTAACTTTTTTATGTTCAGTTAATTTAGGGTTTAATTCATTCATACCTTTTTGCCATTCTTCCCAAAAATAAGATACTTGTCCAACACCATTTTCTGAAAGATCAAAATCACTATAATAACTCATCGGAGGCAAGTCCATTCCTAGTAACAAAAACCATTCATCACTTAAAAGAACAAATCTTTTCCCATCTTTTAGATAATATTTTTCACTTAATTCTTGAGCAAAAGGTATAAAGTTTTTAGCATAATCTTTTGTAACTCTTGGAATTGAGGGTAATCCTGCTCGGTGCTTTGTTAAACCGACTGGCACAATTGACATTGATCTACTCATTGGAGAATATTGATATATATCTTTAATTGTTTTTTCCAAAATTGATCCATCATTCCAACCTGGACAAAGAACAACCTGAGAATGAAGCTCAATACCATTCTCAGTTAGATATTCAAATTTTTTAAGCAAATAGTCATCCTTGCCATAAAGGAGCATTTGATTGCGCTTATCTGGGTCAGTAGCGTGAACAGAAATATATAAAGGACTTAACTTTTGTTGGACTATTCTTTTTAATTGTTTCCATCCCATATTTGTCATTGTAATAAAATGTCCATGCAAGAATGATAATCTGAAATCTCCATCTCTAAAATAAAGACCTTCGCGCATTCCAGGAGGATTTTGATCTACAAAACAAAATACACAGTCATTCGCACAATTTTTAATTCGAAAATCTTCAAACTCTAAACCTAAGTCATCATCGTAATCTTTTTCAATTTCATATTCCTGAATACCGCCATCCTGCCGGACACGTAATAAAATAGTATCATCAGAAACCTTGAATCGATAATCAATGACATCTCTTACTCTTGAACCATCAATAGACTCAATACTATCACCCGGTTTAAGCCCAATTTGAGCTCCTGTACTATTTTTAGTTATTGAGAGTATTTTCATAGCTTAGAATTTACAGCTATTAAGGGATTAGAAGCCTTGGAGAGAAAAACTAATTCTTAAATAACATATCTGGATCTTTAAATGTTTTAAACTCTAATGCATTACCACTAGGGTCTAAAAAAAACATGGTTGCCTGTTCGCCTATTTCATCTTTAAATCGAACATATGGCTCAATTAAAAACTCTATATCTTTATCTTTCAATCTTTGAGAAAATTCATGCCATTGTTTCCATTCTAATACAATTCCAAAATGACGGACAGGAACCTGCTTATTATCAACGTTACTAGTTTTAGTTTTTGATAATTCATCTGGACTAAGGTGCGCCACAACTTGGTGGCCAAATAAATTAAAATCAATCCAATGATCACTTGAGCGACCAATAGTACATCCTAGAATATTTGTATAAAAATCTTTTGCTAGCTTTAAATCATGGACAGGAAAAGCAAGATGAAATGGCTGTAAACTTTTCATTAACAAAACCTTTTAATTAATTCTGATTATTGTACATCATGTACTTAGCAGTTTCGTAGATACCGATTAAATGATGACTATAACGTTCAACAATTTCAGGATAATTTTCTTTCACATCAACTAATGGATCATTTGAAATTAATTCGTGAAGCTTCATATCAGTCCCATCTCTTTGCATAGATAAATAATGTTCTTTTCCAATCACTGCTATATGAGATTTTGCAACCTTATTATTGACAATTAAAGCTAAGGGGTCCACACTGTTAGAAATACTTAATAGATCACGGCCTAATGTTCTATTAATATAACTTACCCCTGCCAAACCACACACTGTCGGCATAATATCTACTAACTGCGATACATCTGAATTTACTGTTGGCTGATCCAGAATTTTGGGTGCATAAATAAAAAATGGCACTCTATAAGAGCGAAGTTTTAAATCAAAATCAGCTCTAGCCATATGACTTGCAGCTGGGTCTGAGGTTCCATGGTCACCAAAAAAAATAAATATTGTATTTTCAAAATATGATGATTCTTTTACTTGATCAATAAAAGTACCAACAGCATGATCTAAAAGTCGCATGGCATTATATTGAGCCAAAGAACTAAAACCAGCACTGTTTAATTCATTTATATTTTTTCCCAATACATTAAAACTATCAATATTTTTGGGAATTGAATAAGGACGGTGATTAGTAGCAGTTTGAATCACAGCAAAAAAAGGTTTATCTTTGTCAAGAGATTGAAATTTTATACGTGCAGCATCAAATAGATCATGATCTGAAATTCCCCAAACGTCTAATCTAGGATAATTTAAATCTGTTTGTTCTATGATCTCCATATCAGGGATATTCTTATTCAACAATCCTCTTACATTTCTCCAACTTGCGCTCCCACCCATCAAATAATATTTTTGATAACCATCGAGCGAATTAATAAGACTGTACTGCTCAACAATTTTGGGATTACTTGATGCTGTTTCAATTCTTGCCACATCATGAATACCAGTAACTAAACCAAAAACAGAGCGAGCTGTACCCACCATAGGTATATAAAATCTATCAAAAAATATTCCCTCATTTGATATTTTATCCATAAATGGCGTTGGATTTAAAGGGTTTCCTACACGCCCCATTCGATTAAGCCCAACTGATTCCAAAAAAATAATAACTATATTAGGTTTATCATTTAGCATCTTATTTTTATTGAATCTTGAAAAATTTAATTCGTTTTTATCTGGTTCATCAACTCCAAGCTCATTAGAAATCGTATCATAATAATTGCGGACAAGTTTTTTATCATAATCGTTAACAGAAAATGCTCGAGTTTCATTAAAATAAAGAATAGGATTAAGTGCAACGGCAACAATGAAAGGATCATCGCTAAACTGAGCATCACTCCAAAGCAGACGATACTGTCTAAAAGTCCCCCATATTGAGAATAGTAGGACTGTGCTAGCGAAAATAAAACTAAGCGTTTTATGCCAAAATCTAATTACTTGTTGTGAATCATTTAAAAATTGAAATGCAAATTTTATTCCTTTCCAAAAAATCCAAAAGGTTGAAATTAAGCCACAGATTATCCAAAATACGGGATACGTTTCCCAAATCATTGCTAATGCAATCAATGGATTCTCAAGCAATTTAAATGAAGACACATCTATTCTTTGATCTAAATAGCTATAGTTGCCTAAATCAAATACATAAAAAAGATTTACTATAAACATCATAATCAAGAGATATCCTTTAGATATTCTTTTCAATAGTGGATTATGCATTGGATTGACAATTGGGACAATAAATAATAAAGTAATTGGGAAAATAATCAGAGAAGCCAATCTAAGATCAAAGCGAATTCCTACCCAAAAGGCCCATGCTAAATCACTAAAATCTCCTACCATCTGATTAGAAAAAATTGCGATAAATAAAATTCTAAAAACTAAGAAAAGTGCAAAAAAACTTAATGTGGAAAAAAATATAAATTTTATTCGACGGGATAGGTAAAACAAAGATCTACTTCCTGTTTATTGTTTTGGTATAAAGAAAAAATTATTAATATATTTTTTTTCATTATTATTCAATTGATGTTTTTCAATATTAAAATTATCCAAACTTAACATTGATCCACCATCAACAAAAAATCCTTTATAATCTAACTTATTGAGAAAATCAAATACACTTATCACATTGTCTATCCCACGATGCCTTGCTTCAGATTCTAAGCTAATAATTGGATGAAATTTTCGCAATAATTGTTCCCCGCCTTTTAATACCTCTAATTCATGTCCTTCTACATCACATTTAATAAAATTAACAGGAATTTGATTTTTCTTATAGAAATAATCATCCAATGTAGTTTTTTTAATTAAAATTGTTTCGGATATATTTTGTGATTTTTTATTGATTAGTGATGCGCTTGGCGATGTTCCTCCACCAGGTATTTTCATAGTATCCTTCCCCTTTGCTGATGATAATGCGGAGGCTTCTAGATTAATATTCTTATTATTGGAGTGTTTTATTAGCGATACCAATTGATTATATAGAACTGGCTGCGGTTCAAATGAAAAAACTCTTCCTTCGTTTCCAACATATTTTGACATCCAATAAGTATAAGCGCCTTTATGTGCACCAATATCAATAGCTGTATATCCAAGTTTTAAATGATTTAACATAAATTGGATTTCATGTTTTTCAATAACAAGACGATATCTCCATGCCCGGAAAATCCATCTTAGAACATTTAAGTTTATTTTACTCACTAATCACCATTATTTAATTTTGTGGATATTAGTAACATTGACATCTAATAATACTATATAGAATTTAAATTATAATTTTATGTAGCTCTAGAGTTTGGATTCCTAAAATTATAAATATTTTTATTTCATCGAGGAAAAAATATTTTAAACTTTTGAAATAAACTGAACAATGGGCACTTTTAATTTAATTATTTCTATCAAATTATATGTTGATAATTTGTGGAAAACATATAATTACAACTATTTTATTGAGAATAATTAAAGTTTTATAACTTTTCTACTTGATGCATTTTTTCATGTTTAATATATTTAGTGTGCCAACCAAGACAATTATCACTTTTTCAATTGTCAGCCTAATTGAGACTTGTTTTTTAATAATACAACCACATACCAAAAAGGAACGTTTTCATGGCTGAAGCGATTGAACTTAATTTTCCCGCAGGGAAAAAATCAAAAGGTGAGATAAACACAATAGTTGAAGAAACTGTTCGAGAATTAACAAAAGAAGTTAATGAAGGCGGTTCACCCACTAAATTCACCCCTTTTGAAATAGAGAATTATTATGATGGCGATACTTTGGGCGCTGATATCTTAAAAAATAAGTATCTTGCACCTTGGGAAAATCACCCTTATGAACTTTGGCAGAGGCAAGCGAAGGCCCTAGCAAGTGTCGAATCCACAAAAAAACAAAGAAAAACCTGGGAAAAGAAGTTTTATTCTATTTTGGAAGACTTCAAATTTACTCCTGGTGGACGCATAATGCATGGAGCTGGCAGAGAAGATATAACAACAACATTAAATAATTGTTATGTTGTCGGGATTAATGATGATTCAATTAATTCTATTTATAAAACAATCCAAGAAGAAGCCAGGACTTATAAATTTGGTGGAGGATGTGGCCATGACCTATCAGTTTTACGACCTTCTGGAGATGCAATAAAAGGTACTGGTGGTGAATCATGTGGCCCAGTCGGCTTTATGAATCTATTTAGTGAAAACACTAATACGATTGCACAACATGGTCGTCGTGGTGCGAATATGCAAACTCTTAGAATTGATCATCCAGATATTGAGAAATTCATTGAGATTAAAACAGGAGATGTGAATATGGTAAA
>MDSY01056069.1_pt1 | contig 11503 bp, 8 predicted proteins | sample 811131 | NCBI WGS metagenome assembly MDSY01 (sample SAMN05326643, study PRJNA326480) | marine metagenome | isolation source: seawater | place: Atlantic Ocean: South West | collected 2010
ACGCCAAAAGATGAACGCAACTCTATCATGGAAAAAGCATGGCAGGTAGGAGGTCTTCGCTTTCGTGAGAGCTTTGAGGATGTCTTAATTGATGCGCAATCTAATGAGATAATGTCGGACTTTATCCGTTCCAAAATTGTCAAACTTGTCAAGGATCCCGAGGTGGCTGAAAAATTATTGCCGCTAGACCATCCCTTTGGCACAAAACGCCCACCAATAGATACAGATTATTTTGAGACATTTAATAAAAAAACGGTTGACCTTATTGATGTTCGCCAAAATCAGATTGATTGCTTTGACACGCATGGTGTCTGTTTAGCTGACGGAACTCATATCAATGCAGATATCATCATTTTTGCAACTGGCTTTGACGCCATGTCGGGTGCGCTATTAAAAATGGGCATTGTTGGGCGCAACTCACAAACGCTAGCAAAAGCATGGCAAGATGGCCCAAAAGCATATTTGGGTCTTAGCGTCCATGGTTTCCCCAATATGTTTATAATTACGGGGCCGGGCAGCCCGTCAGTGCTCACAAATATGCCCCGATCGATTGAACATCACGTTGATTGGATCACCGCCATGTTAAAATATGTCATGGCAAACGATATATTTGAGGTTGAGGCTGAGTGTCAGGCAATGCGGCTATGGGCTGATCATGTGATTGATGTAGCAAACGCAACGCTTTTGCCGCGTGCCAATCACTCTTGGTATCTGGGAGCAAATGTACCGGGAAAGCCCAGGGTGTTTATGCCCTATGCGGCTGGATTGGATAAATACCGCGCACATTGTCAAAGGGTTGAAGCTAATGGTTATCCCGGGTTTCAACTGGTGCCTGGCTTAAGAAAATCTGATGTGGAAAAGCTCAATACACAGACTAGCAGCTAAAAGGTTTACCGGTCAGTATGATTGGGGTTTCTCTCGGAAAAAATTTAGCAGTTAAGATTATTATACATTGGTATTGAATTTCATTTTAGTGTTCATTTTATAACAAGCCAATGGTTTGGTAAAATTTTCGCCGTCAACCGTTTTTTAGGGGACCGAGCAAAAGATGTTAAATGAAGAACAGATATGGAAATTAGTGGACGCAAAAAAAGCTGAATTTATTGCGTTGTCAGATCGGGTCTTTGAAACTCCTGAAACGCTTTATAATGAATTTGCGTCAGTGGCCGAACATGTTGCTACACTAAAAGCTGAGGGATTTGTTGTGACTGAGGGCGTTTGTGGAATGCCAACGGCAGTTATGGGCGAAGCTGGAACCGAAGGGCCGGTAATTGCCATTCTTGGGGAATTTGACGCGCTTCCCCAGCTTAGCCAGGCACCCGGTGTTGCCAAACATAGCCCGATTGAGATGGGCGGCAATGGGCATGGATGTGGCCATAATCTGTTAGGGGCAGCGTCGCTTTTGGCGGCAACTTCGGTCAAGGACTGGCTTGCCAAAAATGGCATTGCGGCACGGGTTCGCTATTATGGCTGTCCTGCCGAAGAAGGTGGCGCAGCCAAAGCCTATATGGCACGTGATGGATTGTTTGATGATGTTGATGCGGCGATTTCTTGGCACCCCTCAACCTTTAACGCTGTCCAGCATGGCCATTCGCTTGCCAATTCGCGCATTGATTTCACCTTTCATGGCAAGGCAGCGCATGCTGCTGCCGCCCCGCATCTTGGCCGAAGCGCACTTGATGCATGCGAGCTGATGAATATTGGGGTGAATTATCTTCGTGAGCATATGCCCGACTCAGCGCGGGTGCATTATGCCTATCTTGATGCTGGCGGGGTTGCACCAAATGTTGTTCAGGCAAAGGCAACTGTTCGCCAGCTAGTGCGGGCGGCTGATTTGCCAACCTTGCGCGATCTTGTTGCACGCGTGCGCAACATTGCTGATGGCGCGGCCTTAATGACCGGAACCGAGGTTGAGGTAAAAGTCTATTCAGGGGTTTCCAATCTGGTTGGCAACCGGCCGCTTGAAGAAATAATGCAGCGTGAATTTGACAAGCTTGGGCCCGTGCCGTTTGATGCTTCTGACTCTTGTTTTGCCAATGAAATTCGCCAAACTTTAACCAAGGATGATATCGCTGCTAGCTTTCAACGTGTTGGTCGGGAAACCCCGGCTGATCTGCCGCTTTGCGATTTTGTTGCGCCACTTGACCGGACAAGCAGTGGCGGTGAGGGGTCAACTGATGTTGGCGATGTGAGCTGGGTTGTGCCAACGGTTCAGGCTCGGGTTGCCACCTGCGCGGTTGGCACGCCATTTCATACATGGCAAACCGTTGCCCAAGGAAAAGCACCGGCGGCGCATAAGGGCATGATTCATGCGGCAAAAGTAATGGCGGCAACAGCCAGCGCCTTGATTCAATCGCCAGAAACGATTGAGGAGGCGCGTGCTGTTCACAATGGCCGGCAGGCGAAAACGCCGTATCAATGCCCCATCCCAAAGGAGGTTAGCCCACCAATCATTGCCAAGCCCAAATAGGCGGCAAAAGTAATCGGCGACTAAATAATATGCCGCGCCAGCCCCATAAGGGCTGGCGTCTTCGCTTTTAGGCCTAAACGATAGACCCAATCGTTGGGCCGAATCGTTAAGTTAGGCTGTGTATTGGCTGACTGGCTTTATGTTGATTTGGATTATGTTGATTGAGCCAATTTTGATTGGGCAAGCTGAACCCAAAAACTAGCGCCAATTGGCAATAGATCATCATTGAAATCAAAATGCGGGCTGTGCAGATTTTCGGACTGTAATCCCGCTCCAAGCCAGATGTAAGCTCCCGGTTTTTTTTCCAGCATAAAGGAAAAATCCTCGGCACCCATGACCGGTGTCATGCTGGTTTCCAGCCCATCCGCGCCAAGCATTTCAGTGATGATATCACGCGCAAATAGCGCATCGCTCTCATGGTTTAAGGTTGGTGGATAGCCCGGGCGCAATTCCATTGAAACATTGCATCCCAAAGTAGCCGCGGCGTTTTTTGCGGTGGTTTCAATTTCGGCAATCATCCGCAAGCGTGTTTCGGCATTCATCGTTCGCAAAGTGCCGCCAATAGTTGCCGTGGCCGGAATCACGTTAAAGGCACTTCCGGCTTCAAGCTTGGTAAGCGAAATCACTGCCTGATCAAACGGGTCAAGCTGGCGCGAAATCAGGGTTTGAAGTGCCAAAATACACATACCGGCCGCCACCACCGGATCCTTTGTCAAATGCGGCATGGCGGCATGACCACCTTTGCCGTCAATCGTCAGAACAAAAATATCTGCAGCAGCCATCGCCGCGCCGCAATGGGCAACCGCACGGCCAACCTCGAGCCCGGGCCAGTTATGCATGCCCCAGACCGAATCCATATGAAACTTTTCAAAGAGACCATCTTTGATCATTGATCGGGCACCAGCATTGCCGCCTTCTTCGGCGGGTTGGAAAATACAATAGATGGTGCCTTGAAAATCTCGCGCTTCGGCAAAATGCCGCGCTGCGGCAAGAAGCATGGTCGTATGACCATCATGACCGCAGGCATGCATGCGGCCGGGGCGCTGTGACGCATAGGCAAGATTGGTTTCTTCAGACATTGGCAAGGCATCCATATCGGCGCGAAGGCCAATCGCTTTGCCGCTTTCAGGGTCGCCTAGATTGCCTTTGATCACCCCAACCATACCGGTGCCGCCAAATCCACGATGAACCTCAACACCAAAGCTTTCAAGCTTGGCCGCAATAAAGGCGGATGTATCTTTTTCTTCATAGGCGATTTCCGGATTTTGATGAAGATGTTGTCGCCAAGAGGCCAGTTCTTCATGCGCCGATACCAACGCTTTCACCAGTTGCATTTCTAAGCTCCTAAATACGCTGTCCGTGGTCAGAAAACTTTGTCAGCATTAATTAAATCGGATGCTTAAGAACAAACATAGCTCCCAATAATCATAGGCTGGTTGAAAATTCTAAATTAAACTCTACGCTGATTTTGATCGCAGTCAAACAGCAGATGGTGGTTTCAATGAAAGTCAGTCCCGCTATAGCACAAACAGCGCGTATTGCCGCCGCCATTGACAAGCTTGCCAGCTTTACCGAAGCAGATCGCCCCTATACGCGGCTTGTTTTCAGCCCTGAATTTGATGCGGCCCGAAACTGGCTTGCCGATGCTTTCGCTGCAGCTGGGCTTGTTTGTCATATCGATTCAGGTGGTAATTTGATTGGCACCCGCACCGTTAATTTGGAACGGGCTAATTTGAAAATGTCGAATGAGGGCAGGGCAGATCGGGCAAAGGTTCTGATTGGATCACACATTGATACAGTGCCTGCCGGTGGCCGGTTTGATGGTATTGCCGGTGTCATTGCCGCGCTTGAGGTGGTGCATTATCTCAATGAGCATCAGATCGAACTGCCATTTGATCTGGAAATTGTCGATTATCTCGGTGAGGAATTAAATGTCTGGGGCACATCTTGTCTTGGCAGCCGTCATATGGCTGGTCTTTTAACGCCTGAAATCTTGGGTCGGGTTGATGTAGATGGCCGCCAGCTTGCAAGTGAGATCACCCGTATTGGCGGTAACAATCTTGGCTGCGATGAAGTGCGATCCGATGCTGATCAGATTTTGGCCTGTCTTGAACTTCATATTGAACAGGCAAAACTATTGGAAATACAAAGTCATGATATCGGGATCGTAACCGCGATTCCGGGTATTTACCGCTATGGTATTTCGGTGAAGGGTCAGGCTGGTCACAGCGGCACAACGCCGATGGATGACCGGCAGGATGCGCTTGTCGCGGCGGCGGATATCATTCTTGCGATAAATGGCTTAGCAAGCGATATTGCCCGTGATGAAAACCAGCATTTTGTGGCAACGATTGGCAAGATTGAGGTTTTTCCAAATGGTGCCGCGATTGTTCCTGGCCAGGTTGAAATGACGCTTGATATGCGGTCGGCAAGCACCCATTCGAAAAGTGCCTTTCTGGCGGCATTTGAAACCATTTGCCGTGATAGCGCGGCACGCCGCCATTGCGCCGTTGATGTGAGGCCACTTGCCGCAGCTGATATTGCGCCAATGGATAGCGGCCTGATGCAAAATCTTAGCGATGCGGCGGCAGTCAATGGGTTATCTACAATTAAACTGGCAAGCGGTGCCGGTCATGATACGGCGCATCTGTCACGCTTTGCACCAGCGGCCATAATCTTTATTCCGTGCAGTGATGGGTTAAGCCATTGCCCTGAGGAGTTTACCAGCAATGAAGCCATCGCCAAAGGCGCATGGGTTCTGACAAGCTGTGTTCTGGCGCTAGCCGGAAAGCCGTTACAAGCGGTGGTTCAGCGATAGAAATTAGGCTTCTTCATTCAAATGACAGGAGGAAAAATGCGCTGGCGCAATTTCGCGCAATGCTGGTTTTTCGGCTTTGCAGCGCGCCGCTGCAAATTTACATCGTGGATGGAAGTGGCAACCTGGTGGCGGTGACAGTGGTGACGGGATTTCCCCACTAATCGGCTCATATTGACGCTTGCCAACCTCAAGCCGGGGCACCCCTGCAAGAAGCGCTTGCGTGTAGGGGTGGTTTGGTTTTTTAACAAAGGCTTCAATCGGCGCCGTTTCGACAATCCGGCCAAGATACATGACGATCACCCGATCTGAGATATGCTCGATCACGCCGATATCATGGCTGATGAAAAGATATGTGAGATCAAAGCTATCTTTCAAATCAACAAAAAGATTGATGATCTGCGCCTGGATCGATACATCAAGCGCCGCAATTGACTCATCACAGACTAGAAATTCAGGCGAAACGGCAAGCGCCCGCGCAATGCCAACACGTTGCCGTTGTCCACCGGAAAATTGATGTGGATATCGTTCAAGCGTATCTGGATCAAGCCCGACCCGTTGCAGCATTTCAGTGGCAAAGGCGCGCTTTTCTGACGGGGTAATAAGTTTGTGATAAATCGGCGCTTCAGTGACAATATCGATTACCCGTTTTCGGGGATTCAATGAGGAGAACGGATCTTGAAAAATCATCTGTGTTCTGAGTGCGCTAGGTGTTTCTTTATTATTAGCTTGGCTTGAGTCAAATTCTACAGAACCTGTTGAAGGGGATAAAATTCCAGCAACCATACGCCCAAGTGTTGACTTTCCACAGCCTGACTCTCCCACTACGCCAACGATTTCGCCTTTGAAAATTGAAAAGTTCACATCATCAACAGCGTGGACAACTTCCTCTTTGTAATTTTGTCCAATACGGTTCAAACCTTTGGCTACAAGGTCCAGCGACTTAATAAAATCTTTTGAAAGATTTTGTACCTTTAAAATGGGCTTCATAGCTGTTGCCCCGCTGGAACATTAAAGCAGCGGACTTGTCTGCTATCTGCTAACTGAGTGATGTCTGGCTGCATTTTGGAGCATTTTTCATTTGCATAATTACAGCGATTTTGGAAAGCACACCCAGCTGGAAGGTTGAGCATTGAAGGCACCATACCGTTGATTTGTTGCAATGGTTTGCCGCGCTGATTTTGGCTTGGTACGCTTCCCATCAACCCTTGAGTATAAGGGTGCATTGGATTTGCAATTATGTTTGCAACCAAACCTTGTTCAACTATCCGACCCGCATACATAACGCATACGCGATCTGCGATGCCCGCGATAACAGCTAAGTCATGAGTAATCCATAGCAAAGCTGTCTGTGTTTCGCGACATAATTTTTGCATTTCGCTGATGACCTGACCCTGGATAGTGACATCTAGGGCTGTTGTTGGTTCATCAGCAATAATTAAATCGGGTCGGTTCAACATGGCAATGGCAATCGAAACGCGTTGTCGCATACCTCCAGAAAATTGGTGAGGGTAGGCGCGAAGCCTTTCATCTGGTGAAGAAATGCCGACGAGCCCAAGTGTGTCGCGCGACCGAATTCGTGCATCTTCGCGGCTAATGCCACTATCGTGAGCTTGAATTGCTTCTATCATCTGCGTTTCAATTCGTAGAACAGGGTTAAGCGTCATCATTGGATCTTGGAAGATCATGGCAATCCGATTGCCGCGAAAATTCTGCATCTGATCATTTGAGAGGGCGCTCAAATTTTTACCTTTAAAATTAATGCTCCCATCAATAATTTTTCCAGGTGGATCGACTAAGCCCATCACAGAAAAGCCAGTTATTGACTTTCCTGAACCGGATTCGCCGACAAGCCCAACAATTTCGCCTGCGCCGATTTCAAAGCTTACACCGTCTACAGCTTTTAAAATTCCTGCCTTTGTAAAAAAATGTGTTTGCAGATTATTAATCTTTAGAATTGGTTCCAATGCTTGCCTCACTTTTGCAGGCGAGGGTTAAACATGTCGCGCAGTTGGTCCCCCACTAAATTAATTGAAACAATAGTAATCAACAACGCAACACCGGGGAAAATACTTATCCAAAAATCACCTGAATACATGTAGTCAAAACCGTTTCCAATCAGGAGTCCCAGAGACGGCTCTGTAATCGGAAGTCCAAGGCCGAGAAAACTCAGAGTGGCCTCGAGAGAAATAGCGTGTGCAGTTTGCAGCGTGCCAACAACAATCAGTGGAGCCATACAATTGGGCGCGATATGACTTAATATTATCCGCTTATCACCCAATGCTAGACATTGTGCAGCCTCAACGTATTCCTTGTTCTTTTCGACCAAGGCGCTGGCGCGTGCAGCTCGGGCGTAATAAGCCCACTGCACTAATATTAATGCGATGATTGTTTTATCAACACCTTTTCCAAAAGCGGCTAGAATAATTAGCGCCATTAAAATTGATGGAAAGCTCAGCTGAATATCAACTATGCGCATCATAATTGTTTCAAACCTGCCGCCAAAATATGCAGCAGATAAGCCTACCGAGGCACCAAGAATAAGAGCAACTAGACCTGAAAGTGCACCAACTCCTAAACTCACTCGAAGGCCGTAAAAGATAGCTGATAGCATATCTCTGCCTGCCCCATCTGTTCCAAGTATATAAAAGTTCCCTGAAAAATCCTCTGAACCCGGAGGCAGCCGGCTATTCATTATGTCTACGCTAGTCAGATCATAGGGGTTTGACGGTGAAACCCAAGGGGCGAATATAGCGATAAACAATATTATTAGAAAAACAAATAATGCAATTACGGCGGTTGGGCTTTCTGAGAAATCTAACCAGAATTTTCTGAGACCTGATGCGGGAAGGTCGTAGCTTTGTTTGTTTGTAGACGCACTCATTAGCTAACCCCTTTTATTCTTACGCGCGGATCAAGAACTGAATACAGAATATCAACGATTAGATTCAGCATAACAAAAATCACCACGATGATCATGAGATAGGCCACAACGACTGGTCGATCTAGGTTGTAGATTGAGTCGATGATAAGCTTGCCCATTCCTGGCCATGCAAAAACTGTTTCCGTTACAGTTGAAAATGCTATTAGCGACCCGAACTCGAGACCGATTATCGTTATCACGGGGATCATGATATTTTTCAAAAGATGAATTCGAACCACTCGGGACTCGGCTAAACCCTTTGCGCGCGCAAATTTAATGTAGTCTTGAAGGATAACTTCACGAGTTCCAGCACGGGCTAGACGGATAACAGATGAAAGTTTGAATAAAGCTAAATTGAACGCAGGCAAAAATATGTGAGACAGTCCATTAACTGTGAAGGCTGAACTGGTAACACCGAAATAGGTGGCAACATCACCACGGCCAGTCGATGGCAGCCAGCCAAGATGCACTGAAAAGAACATAATCAAAATAATACCAACCCAAAAGGTAGGCATTGAGAACCCTAATATGGAAGCAGCCATTATTGTTTTGCTAATTTTACTGTTTGGCTTGAGTCCAGCATAAATTCCTAACGGGATTCCAAAAACAACGGCCATTACTAGTGAGACTAAAGCCAGTTCCATAGTTGCCGGCATCCGTTGGACAATTAATTTCAGCGCGGGCTCACCAAATATAAATGAACGTCCAAGATCTCCCTGGAATGCGTTTAAAACGAAATACCAATATTGTTCGGAAACAGGCCTGTCCAGACCGAGATCACGTATAACACGATCTATTTCAGCCTGATCAGCCTCTGGGTTAATTAACATATCCACCGGGTCACCGACCAGGTTTACCCCAACAAACACTATCAACGACATTATAAACAAAACAACAATGCTTTGGAGTGATCGCCGAAGAATAAATGCTGTCATGATCTAATTCCAAAAATAAGGTCGTACCCCACAATGCAAAAATCTACAGAGCAATGTGAGGTACATCAGATTTTCAAAGCCTACACTAGTTCTTTGACAGACCGGTTACGATGGTGCGCTCGTCAGTCCGCGGCAAGTACTTATAACCGGCCTTTGCGGCCCAAGTATTAACTTGGTAGTGCATCGGGATGACACCGTAGTTCTCACCAACTGCCTTTTCAGTGGCTTTAGCAAGAAGTGCTCCACGTGCATCAGCATCGACGGTTGCAAGGGCCTGTTTGACAAGTTTGTCAACTTCAGCATCGGAGTGACGGCCACGGTTAGCAGCACCTAAACCTTTTGACTTATCGTATGTGTGCAGAAGAGCTTTTAGAGGTGATGACGCCTCACCAGAACCAGCGCCCCAACCGAGAAGCATAAAACTAAACTCAGGTGATTTATCTGGACCCCCTCTTGAAGCACGCTTGAAATAAACAGCCTTGGGCATTGTTTCTACGCTCGCTTCAATACCGACACGGTTTAACATCTGCGCAAGAGCCTCAGCAATTTTTGCATCGTTAATGTAACGGTCATTTGGCCCATGGATGGTCATCTTGAAGCCGTCAGGGTAGCCAGCATCAGCCATTAGTTTTTTAGCCATTTTAGTATCGTAGGGATCAGGCTTCATTTTGGACGATACGCCATGAAAGCCTGCAGGCAAAAGCTGACCAGCTTTTACAGCTATTCCTTCCATAACACGCGAAACGATCGCATCACGGTTAATTGACAAAGAAATTGCCTTACGAACCCTTACATCCATTAGTGGGTTTTTTATCGGGCTACCGTCTTTTGCCGTGATATGTGGAGAGTTTTCGCGAAACTGGTCCATGTGCAGATAAATTACGCGGTTTGATGGTCCGCTACTCAACTGAACGTTTTTTTCAGTTTTGAGTCTGGCCACATCAAGTGGGGGAACGTTATCAATAAAGTCAACGTCACCTGCTAGAAGAGCGGAGATACGAGCTGGGCCCGCCTTTATTGGCTTGAAAGTCACTTTATCAAAAGCCGCTTTCGTACCGTGATACGACGCACTACGCTCAAGTATTATTCGGTCGCCTGGAACCCATTCAACGAACTTGTATGGGCCAGTTCCGACCGTTACTTTTCCACTGTTGTAGTCTTCAGTGCTTGCACCGTTACCGGCTTTCGCAGAGATAATTTTAACAGTGCTGAGGTCATTTGGCATCAACGGATATGGTTTCTCAGTGACGACGTGGATTGTGTGGCTGTCAATCTTTTTGAAGGTTTTGCCCTTCAAGTAAGTTACGAAGCTTGAAGGCGAATTTGGTACATTTTGAGCGCGTTCAACGGTGAACATCACATCATCAGCGCTGAATGCACTTCCATCATGCCATTTTACGCCTTTACGAAGTTTGAACTCCCAGGTTGTGTCATTGACGGGTTTCCAAGAAACGGCAAGGTCAGGGTAGTGCTGCTGGTTTTCATCACTTCCAACCAAGGTCCCAAAGATATGAGTTGCAAACCCATTGTTGGGACCAAGATTATGATAATGTGGGTCGATAGAACTTGGTTCTGATTTTAAGCCAACTCGAAGATCTGCTGCGTTCGCAGAGATTGACAAGCCGATGGCCGCAAAGCTTGTCATCAAGAATTTAGAAACTTTCATGTAACTCTCCCATTTGCATTATTTTTTGGAGCACAATTTTGCACTCTGAGGAAATACTGTGTTATACGGTTCCAAATTTGTCTACTCATGAATCGCAATATGCATTTAAATTTGGACTTAAGTTTTACATGAGAAGTTATCAACAGCTTATAGATTTCTTGCCGCCATTATCTAGCTTTCGGAATGAAATTAGTGGCACGATCACGTCATACCGAATCAATCAGCCAGAGATCGAGAGCACCGAACAGCCTGCTTTGGTGTTCCTGCATGGATTTAATGGTAGCAGTAAGAGCTGGGCATGCCAATTTGCCCATTTTACTACTCAAACGGTAGTTGCCATTGATGCCCCCGGTTTTGGCGTGTCGAAGGTTTTTGACGGCGGTATGGTTGCAATCGCTGATGAGGTTGCCGCGGCGATTGCTAGCCTTGTCCGCGGCAAGGTCGTTATCATTGGCCATTCCATGGGCGGGATGCTGGCGCAGGTTTTGGGCGCAACCCATCCAGACATATGCCAAGCGATCATTCTGTCATGCACGCACAAAGGACGGGCACAGCCCGTTGGCTCTCCGCTTGGTAAGGCGGTGCAGGAGCGAATCCAGCAGCGCGAAGTGATGGATGATGCGTCTTATGGCGCGCTTCGGGTTGGCAAGATGCTGTCGGGGAAGATTGATCCGCAAATCATGGCGTTTTTGAC